>SAMEA104315427__coassemble_376_pt1 | contig 57041 bp, 48 predicted proteins | sample SAMEA104315427__metabat2_high_PE_027 | metagenome-assembled genome bin SAMEA104315427 (sample SAMEA104315427) | gut metagenome | biome: Monkey gut; feature: monkey-associated habitat; material: faeces | place: China | collected 2013
GCTCGAAGCACTCAACAAACTGAACGACATCAAAAAATTAGTAGGCGGAAAATAAACAATCCGCTACACAGAAAAAGGTGGCTGTCCGATATTCGTTAGACAGCCACCTTTATGTTATTATCAAACGATATTAGAAGTTGTATGCCAAGCCAATGCCGTTGTTGCTTGTTTGAATACTCCAATAAGGGCGCACCTGCGCTGTCGTGCAAGCCACATTGTACACATCCACACTATTGTGCATCTTGGCATATCCGACAGATATAGTAGGAATAGAGGCTACTATACTGAATGCGCCAACATAATAGAGCGCAGCCAAAGCCAAAGTACTATTTACAGCAGTCATTCCATCGTCAGTAGTACCGTTTATTATACTACCGGTTGTGGCAATAACACCTATTACGCCGCCCAACTCCAATCCTGCACCAATACCAAGCAAGCACCATCCGGCAGTCGCTGTCTTGTAACCGCTATTGGCTTTCTGCCATGCTGCGGGACAATTGTCCTTAAGAAAACGAATATACGCTTTCTTGTCCATCACCTGCCCATTTAAGAAATAGGTATTCCCGCTTCGAGTCATCGCCTTTTGGTAATCGGAGAGGGTGGCCGGATCATTCTTATCGACCGTTACCTGATAGATAACATTTTCTTTCTCTTGTGGCACCTGCGCAAACCCTACTGCACATACAGCCAACAACAATGCAAGCAATACCTTTCTCATAACATATCGTTTTTAATGGTTTAATTATATGTTCCTAATAATTATCGCAGTTTAGCCCCGAATTTCTCCTCAAACATCTTTTGCAGCCGTTGCATAATAGATTCTATCTGCTTGTCCTTCAATGTATTCTCAGGATCCTGCAGGATAAACGACAATGCATAGGATTTCTTACCGTTCTCGAGGTTCTTACCCTCATAAACATCGAACAGATATACGTTTTTAAGCAACTTGCGCTCGGTCTCAAACGCTGCCCGTGCGAGGTCCACAAACTCAACTTGTTTATCCACAAGCAGAGCAAAGTCACGTTTCACTTCCGGGAATTTCGGCAAGTCGTTAATAACAGGCTTATACTGTTTGTTTTGGCGCAAGAGTTGTTTCCAATCGAGGTCGGCAAAGAATACTGTCTCATCGATGTCGAATTGTTTGGCAAGTTTCTTATCCACAATTGCCAGACGTCCTAACTCCTTGCCGTTCTGCGCCTTGAGTATCAATCCATCGGAGAACAACTCGTTGCCAAACGGCTCCATTGTGCAATGTGCGACATCCACCCCCATACGGGTCAGCACACCGTTTACGTATGCATGAAGCATATAGAACGTGGTTTTCTCGCCCTTGTTGATCCACGATTGTTGCGTCTTGTTACCTGTCAGCCACAATGCCAAATGCGGTTCTTCGGAATACTCCACAAGAGCATTCTCGGGATTATGGTTGCGTGCGGCGGGGTTTGCATGGTAATGATAACAGTTGCCAAACTCATAGAATTTCAAATCGGCATTCTTGCGGTTGACATTTCGCTGAATACTCTCCAAACCACCAAACAGCAGTATCTGGCGCATGACACCCAAATCCTGACTCAGCGGATTCTTTATTTTCACGCACTCATTCAGCGGATAAGTTTGCAATAGTTCGTAGTACGACACCTTAGTCAGCGAATTATTCAATATCTCGTAGAAGCCCTGTGCGGTCAGTTGCTCCGAGATACGGGTCTGCAACTTCTGCGGATTGGGTTTCGGACTATAACTGAGATTTGTATTCACTTTCTCCGGGAACTCCACATTATTGTATCCATAGATACGCAGAATATCCTCCACCACGTCGCATTCGCGCTGTACATCCACACGATAGCGAGGTACGGTGATATGCCAATCGTCGCCGTCTTTACCGATAATCTCCATCTCCAGACCGCGAAGAATGGTCTCTATCGTTTGTTCGCCTATAGCCTTGCCAATCAGCATATTTACACGCGGGATATTCAGCGTTACGGAGAATGGCTCAAAACAGGTTTGCCCGTTGTCGCTCACCTCCATCGCCACCTCTCCGCCTGCAACTTCTTGTATAAGCAAGGCGCAGCGTTTCAGTATATACAGGGTGTTGTTAGGGTCACAACCACGCTCATAGCGGAATGATGCATCGGTCTGCAACTGGTGGCGACGCGAGGTCTTACGGATACAAACAGGATTAAAATACGCACTCTCGAGGAATACGTTTTTCGTCTCATCGCTGATACCCGAGTTCAGTCCGCCGAACACCCCCGCTATCGTCATCGGTTCCTCGGCATTGCAGATCATCAGATCGGCTGCCGAGAGAGTGCGTTCTATGCCGTCCAACGTAGTAAATTTCTCGCCTTCGTGCGCCTTACGTACAATCACATGATGTCCTTTTATTTTGTCCGCATCAAATGAGTGAAGTGCCTGCCCCGTCTCATGCAACACAAAATTCGTTACGTCCACAACGTTGTTTATCGGACGCAAGCCGATAGTGGTCAGGGATTTCCTAAGCCAATCCGGCGACTCGTGAATACTCACCCCTTGTATGCTCACCCCCGTATAGCGAGGGCAATCCTCTGTATCTTCAATCGTAATTTCGATAGGCAGGTTGTGGTTCTGTACCGCAAAAGCCTCCACGCTCGGGCGTGTCAGTGCAATATTCTGACCATGTGCCAAATAGTAAGCATGGAGGTCGCGTGCTACGCCATAGTGGCTGATAGCGTCCGATCGATTCGGGGTAATATCCACCTCAATCAGCGTATCGTCCTCCACGTGGTAGTACTCCTTGGCAGGCATACCTACCGGAGTCCCATCGGGCAGAACGATAATACCTGCGTGGTCGCTGCCTATGCCAATCTCGTCTTCCGCACAAAGCATACCGAGCGATTCCTCACCGCGTATCTTACCGCGCTTGATTGTAAAATGTTCATCGCCGTCATATAGCACCGTGCCGATGGTGGCAACCACCACTTTCTGCCCCACAGCCACATTCGGTGCCCCGCAAACGATATGCAGCACATGTCGTCCCTGTTCGTCCGTAACGGCTCCCTGTGCTTCTGCCGCACCGATGTTCACCTCCGTGATATGCAGGTGGTCGGAATTAGGATGCGGCACACATGTCAGCACCTCGCCAATTACCAATCCCTCCAGGCCGCCTTTGACAGTCTGTACTTTCTCTACCGTTCCAACTTCCAAACCGATGGAAGTCAGTATCTTCGCCACCGTCTCCGCATCATCTGTCAAAGCGATGTAGCGTTTGAGCCAATTATACGATATATTCATAGTGCAATCTTTATTAATAGTCCTTTTCAGCCCGCAAAGTTACGAAAATTCTGCGAACTATACAATATGTATGCTACAAAACCATCATAACCTCATTTGTCGTTGCCGTAAATGAAGTATGTATTCAGAATGGTTCGGCGTAGGTACACCCCTCGCGCCAGCGGGAACAGCCGTAGCGGGTGTTTCCGCGAATAATAGTGCCTTGTCGGCAAACGGGGCATAGCATACCCGCCTTGTTGACTTTCACCTCGCGCACCACATCAGCAGTCATAGTCTTGAGTTCGTCCAAGAACTGCTGCGCCGTGTATTCGCCACGCTCTATCTCGCGCAGTTTCTTTTCCCACAATCCCGTCAGTTCCGCCGACTTGAGCAAAGGGGATATGATGGTGTGTATCAGGTCGATACCCACTTCGGTCGCCCTGATAGACTTGCCCTGTTTGACGATATATTTGCGCTGGTAGAGTTTCTCAATTATCGCCGCGCGTGTGGAGGGACGACCGATACCATTCTCCTTCATCGCATCACGCAACTCTTCGTTGTCCACCGTCTTTCCCGCCGTTTCCATCGCCCGCAGGAGTGTAGCCTCGGTGTAATACTTGGGCGGTGTAGTCGTTTTTTCTTGCAGTTGGGGAATATGCTCCCCCGCTTCACCTTTTACGAAAGCAGGCAGGGTCTTGTTTTCTGTCTCGTTGTCCGTGTTGCTCTCGCCCTCTTTGGCAGAATCGGCAGTATCGGTGTCCTTCTGATAAATCTCGCGCCAACCGGGTTTGAGTATCTGTCTGCCCGTCGCTTTGAAAACCACCGTTTTCAGTTCGTCTTTCTCGTCAATGCCGGTGCGTACCACCTCGCCCAGCACTGTCGTATTGCTCACCTCACAATCCGGATAGAACACACCTATAAAACGCAGTGCCACCAAGTCGAACACCTTGCGTTCGTCGGCAGTCAGCGCATCTGGGCGTTGCCCTGTCGGGATAATAGCATGGTGGTCGGTAACTTTCTTATTATCAAATACTTTCTTCGACTTCGGCAACGACCCTGCTCCCTTCTTCCCATCGGCTTTCAGTCCGATAAGAGGGGCGGCTTGTGGGTAGAAATCTTTAATTCCGTTCAGTGTGGCAGGTATCTTGGGGTAGATGTCATCGCTCAGATAGGTGGTATCTACACGCGGGTAGGTGGTGATACGTTTTTCGTAAAGCGACTGAATGATTTTGAGTGTCTGGTCGGCGGAAAACGAATACTTCTTGTTGCACTCCACTTGCAGACCGGTCAGGTCGAACAATTTCGGTGCAGACTCAATGCCTTTCTTTTTTTCTACCGACGTGATAGTCAGCTTGTTATATTTGATAGAATCCACCAATGCCTGCCCTTGTTCCTGCGTATTGATGGCATACTCGTCTTCTTCGGCGGGCAGTTGCGCGGAGAAAAGTGTGTTGCGATAGACGGTTTTCAGTTCCCAATAGGTCTTCGGCACAAAGTTCTCTATCTCGGCTTGGCGTCGTACCACCAATGCCAGCGTAGGCGTCTGCACACGTCCGATAGACAGCACTTGTCTGTCCTTCCCCACGCCTCGCGCGTATCGTATAGTGTACGCGCGCGTAGCATTCATACCGAGGAGCCAATCCCCGATAGCACGCATCAACCCTGCTTCGTACAGGTGTTGATATTCCGATTGGTCTTTTAGTTTTCGGAAACCTTCGGCGATGGCTTCTTCGGTTAACGAACTGACCCACAGGCGTTTAATAGGTATCTTACACCCTGCCTTCTGATACACCCAGCGTTGAATCAGTTCCCCCTCCTGCCCGGCATCACCACAGTTGATAACCTCGTCGGCTTGCGCAATAAGCGATTTGATGACATTGAATTGCTTATGCACCCCCTCGTCGCCATTCACCTTGATGCTGAAGCGCGGAGGAATCATCGGCAGCGAACTCAGGTTCCAGTTCTTCCACTGCTCGGTATATTCCTGCGGGTCAAGCAGGGCGCACAAGTGTCCGAAAGTCCATGTAACGCAATAGCCGTTTCCCTCGAAATAGCCATCACGGCGTTGAGTTGCGCCCAGCACCTTTGCAATATACTGCCCCACAGAGGGCTTTTCCGCTACACAAACAATCATTTTTATAAGACCGCTACGCTGTCAGAAGTTAGACCGCTACACTGTTAGAAGTTAGGCCACTGCGCTGTTAGAAGTTAGAAAACAGACCGCGATCTGTTAGAATTATTTCTTGGTGTTACCATAACCATAACCGTAACCATAGCCGTAACCCGCTTTGGCATTCTTTACACCATTGAATACACAGGCAATGTGTTTCAGTCGCTTTTGTTCGGTGATTTGGTTGATAAAATCAATCATTTCGCGCGGTGTATAATTAGCGCGACTGACAAACAGCGTCATATCCGATATGCGGTCAAGCAGGAACGTATCGCTTACCATTGCCACCGGTGCCGTATCCACAATGATATAATCGTATCGCTTGCGCAACTCGGCAAAGAGCATATCCAGACGCTCCGTCTGCAGCAATTCAGCAGGATTGGGCGGTATCACTCCGGCGGGTATAATATCCAAATTCTTATGTGCCGGCGATGACTGTATGGTATCGTCTATGGCAAATGAGTCATCCGCCAGATAACTGGTCAGACACCCCTTATTGCTCAATTCGAAGTATTTGGCCAACATCGGCTTACGTATATCCAAGCCCACAAGCACCACCTTCTTATTAAGCAATGCCAACGATAAAGCAATATTCGTGGCTATATACGATTTTCCTTCGCCGTTGATACACGAGGTTACCAATATCACGGGATGTTGCACGCCGGCAGGCAAGATAAAACGCAGATTGGTACGCAACAAACGGAACAGTTCCGCAGAGACGGTTGATTCACCCTCGTTGATGGCAATATGTTTTCCGCGAGAGTTCTCCACTATCTGCCCTGCGAAAGCAGTATGTACCAGGCTCTCATACTCTTTGGCATCACCGATTTTGTCATTAAACATACTCCATATATATAATATACCTGCAGGAATACCCAAGCCGAGAATAATACATAGCAACAACACTATTTTCCTCTTCGGTTGCCCGCTATCCGTGTCTACCTTAGGTATATCCACTATTTTAGCAGGCGTTGCCGTAGCAGCAAGCATCAGAGCATTTTCCTCGCGTTTCTGGTAGAGGAAGAGATAAATCTCCTCTTTGAGTTCCTGCTGACGTTTGATTTGCACATATTGCCGTTCTTGGTTCGGTACCGACTTTATACGGGCATTAAACCGACTATCCCGTTGACGCAAACCATCACGGGTAATGGTCAGACTCTCACGCACCGATGCAATACTAGCCACGATATTCTGACGCATAGAGAGCAACTGTTCATTGAGTTGCTCCACTACGGGGTTGTTTTCGGTAGCCGTACGCAGCACGCGCATACGCTGGAGCAAGAGCGTGTTATATTCCCCGATAAAAGAGGTCAGCGAGGCATCAGTAATACCTATATTGGCGGGAATAAGACTGAAACGCTTAGTATCGTCTTTCAGGAAATCCTCAATATAGTTCACCAGATTGAGTTGCGTCTCCACATCCGCCAATTCCTTCTGTTCATCGCTATTGGCTTGCAGGAATATCTTTGCTTCTTCCGACAGGTCGGTCAGGTTATTTTTCGTCTTATATGCAGCCACAGCGTCCTCCGCATCGCTCAGTTCACGTGAAATAATTGATAGCCGCTCCTCAATAAACGCCGCCGTGTTAGTGGCAATAATATTCTTGTCCACTATGGTATTGAGGTTGTACTGCTCTATCAGTTTGTTGAGCAATGCCACATCACGCCCCGGAATATCCGATGTAGTGGTCAGATTGATGATATTCGATTCTTTTTTCTCCAAAGCAATATTCACAGCCGCCCGATAATGGTCCACAACGGCAGGTTTTGAGGTACACACGGTGCGATACTCTGTTCTATCCTCTTGTATAGGTCTGTTTTGCGTAATACGCAACGTACCCACGCAAGTCTCTATCGGCTCTTTCAAGTCGGCCACTTTGGTGGTTGAACGATGTAATTTCCCCTGTTTTACCTTAATCTTATATCCGTTACCTAATACTTTGACAGTTACCTTATAACTGCCGCGCTTGCGTGCCTTTTCGGTTATTTCCACCGGTTCTACGGTAAATGTATGGGCGGGATACTCGCCAATCCAACGCATTCCGTCCTTCACATAATAGGTATTCCAGAGGTCTAATGCGTCCAGAGCCTGGTGCATCAGATCGCGCGACCGAAGTACCACCACCTCATCGCTTGCCGCACCATTATTGCCCAACCCCAACATACTGAGAGATTCCAACTGCCCTGTCAGACTCTCATCGCCTTTTTGCCGCAGCATAATCGCTCCTTGCGTAGTCAGTCTGGGGGTTGTACCTACCATATAAAGTACACCCAAGCCGCAACAGAGCACCACCCCGACTACAAACCACCACCAATGTGCCAGTACATCGCGGCAAATCTTACGAATATCTATTTCATTATTATTTATTTCCTGTGCCATAATTCCAATCCTCAATTAGTGTCCGCTGTTAGTTGTACTTGTTTTGCTATTGTTAGTCGCATTCACCACGGTAACAATCACCGTTGCGGCACTCGCAACAGTACTTACCATACTCAGCCACAACCCTATATTCTGACTGCTTATAGCACGCACTTTGTTGGGCGAAACATATATCACATCGTTTTGCTGCAAATAGTAATAAGGAGACGTAAACAATTCATCCGAATTCAGGTTCAGCCGATGAAACTCCAGTTTCCCGTTGGTTTCACGTGTAATCAGAACATTATCGCGTTTGCCGTAGATTGACAGGTCGCCAGCGGCTCCGAGAGCGTCCAAGAGCGTCATACGTCCGTTGGGCATTGTATATTGCCCCGGACGATTTACCTCCCCCATCACCGTCACTTTGGCATTAATCAGTTGTACAATCACCATCGGATTTACAATCTGCGTGGAGAGTTTTTCCTCCAACAAATTAACCACCTCGGTCGTTTTGAGTCCGAGAACGGAAATCTTACCCAATACAGGAAATTCTATTTTCCCGTCTGCACCCACGGTATAATATTGCAGACTGGGGGTGGTAGTCAACTGACTGCTGCCCGGATTGGCAAAAACCACCGTTGGTAAATTATAAGGCACTACCGCCTCTTGATCAAGTGCAGAAACTGTAATAGAAAGTGCATCACCCGCCTTAATAATGGGGTCTATCTGCGCCTCGAACACTTTATTTACACTATCCGCCGTTGTGGTATCCACCTCACGGAAATAGGTCATTTGCTTCTGCGTAACACAACTGCTAATTGCTGCAACTACCGATACAAGCAGCAATAATTGGGATGTTTTTCTCATTAAAATGCGTTAGAAGTTGATACTATCGTAATTAGTTAAAAGTGCGCAAAGTTACAACATTTTTCTGATATATACAACCCACCCCAATAATTAGCCAGGAATATACCGGATATACGAAATATGCAATCAATCTGTCTTGTAATACCAAGTACGCAGAAAGAACCGGATCTTCTTATAAGGCTGATAGCCGCTGTTTATACGTGCGTACGTTATTCTTAGTATTAAAAGTCAAGTGGAGCATAGGATAGAAAAACAACATGAAAATAAGATGACATTTGGCGGTTTCGTTTTTTTGTTGTAACTTTGCAACCGATTTTGCGTAGAGTCTCTGGCGATTGAAGTAGGGAGACTGCGAGACAGGATTGTGAATCCCATATATAGCAGGCACCGAATAGTAGTGCATACTCTGCGCCGTAACCATTTAATAATCAGACAGAAATGGATTTGATTAAGATTGCTGAACAAGCATTCGCCGGTGAGAAAAAAGAGTTCCCGGCATTCAAAGCCGGTGATCAAATCACCGTGGCTTATCGTATTAAAGAGGGTAACAAGGAGCGTATTCAGGAGTTCCGTGGCGATGTAATCGCCATTCACGGCAGCGAGGACAAAAAACGCTTCACTGTTCGCAAGATGTCGGGCAACATCGGTGTAGAACGTATCTTCCCGATGGACAGTCCTTTCATTGAGCGCATCACCGTTAACAAATACGGTAAGGTTCGTCGCTCGAAAATCTACTACCTCCGCAACCTCACAGGTAAGAAGGCTCGTATTCAAGAACGTCGAGTTAAGTAAGAAAAAGAAAGAGCCTTTCGGCTCTTTCTTTTTTTTATGCACCCCCCCCCTCAAAGAGAGGGGCTTACAGAACAGGACACAGCAATACCCATCATTCATAATTCATAATTAAACAGAACTTTGTTCCAACTCGAGAGCGCATATAAACCAACCGGCGACCAGCCACAGGCGATAGAGTCGCTTGTGAGCGGTGTACGTGCAGGTGCACCGGCACAAGTATTATTAGGCGTAACGGGTAGCGGCAAGACTTTTACCGTAGCTAATGTGATTGCCCAACTGAACCGTCCGACGCTGATAATGAGCCACAACAAGACCCTTGCAGCACAATTGTACTCGGAGATGAAAGCGTTCTTTCCGCACAATGCGGTGGAGTATTTCGTTTCCTATTATGATTACTATCAGCCAGAGGCATACATTCCTTCCACCGACACCTATATAGACAAGGACCTGAGTGTGAATGAGGAGATAGACCGACTGCGTTTGTCAGCCGTGGCGGCGTTGCTCAGCGGGCGAAAAGATGTGATTGTGGTCTCGTCGGTGAGTTGTATCTACGGACTCGGTTCACCGCAAAACTTCACAAAGAACTGTATCTCTATCCGCAGGGGTGAGATACTGCCGATGGATGATTTTCTGAAGCAGTTGGTGAGTGCACAATATATTCGCAACGACATTGAACTGACTCGCGGACGGTTTCGCGTGAAAGGCGACACGGTAGATATTTCGCTCGCGTATGTCGATTATATCGTGCGCGTGGAGTTTTTCGGCAACGAAGTGGACGCCATTTCCACGATAGACAATGTGAGTGGTAGTCTGCTCGAAGAATTTGACTACTACAATATCTCGCCTGCGACCATCTTCCTGACCAGCAAAGAGAGTATCAACACGGCGATGTCGCAGATAAAATCAGACCTTGCCAATCAGGTGAATTACTTCCAAGAGATAGGCGAACCGCTCTATGCGAAACGTATTGAGGAGCGTGTAAAATACGACCTTGAGATGATTCAAGAACTCGGCTATTGCTCTGGCGTGGAAAACTACAGCAGGTATTTCGATGGACGCGAGGCGGGTTCTCCCCCCTATTGTCTGTTGGATTATTTTCCGAAAGATATGCTTCTCGTCATAGACGAGAGCCATGTTACCGTGCCTCAGATACGCGGAATGTATGGTGGCGACAAGGCACGCAAAGATAACTTGGTGAACTATGGATTCCGACTGCCCGCCGCACGCGACAACCGACCGCTGACTTTTGATGAGTTTGGCGAAAAGACCGGACAGACTATCTACGTATCTGCCACGCCCGATGAATACGAATTGCAACGCTCGGACGGCGTAGTGATAGACCAAGTGATTCGCCCGACGGGACTCCTTGACCCCGAAATAGAAGTGCGCCCGACGGAACACCAGGTGGACGACCTAATGGAAGAAATACAACAGCGTATCAGCAAAGACGAACGCATTTTGGTTACAACACTGACCAAACGCATGGCAGAGGAACTGGACGATTATCTGCGTCGCTACGGTATCCGGTCTGCCTACATACACTCCGACATCGACACCATTGAGCGTGTAAAGATAATGGAGGACCTGCGCAAAGGACTATATGACGTGTTGGTGGGTGTGAACCTGTTGCGCGAGGGATTAGACCTGCCGGAGGTGAGTTTAGTGGCGATATTGGACGCCGACAAACAGGGTTTTCTGCGCGACAAACGCAGTCTGACCCAGACGGTGGGACGTGCGGCACGCCATGTGAACGGCAAAGCCATCATGTATGGCGACACAATCACCGCTGCTATGCAGGCGACCATTGACGAAACCAACCGTCGCCGACGCATACAGATGGCATACAACGAGGCACACCATATCACACCTACTGCCATCAAAAAAGAAATCAACACATCGGCTCTCGCCTCACTCTACAAAGACCCCGAACAGGAGAAAGAGCGCGTAGAAAAAGCCATACGCGAGTCGTGGAAGAGCGCCGACTGGCAAAAAATGGACAAGAAAGCCCTCAACAAAGCCATTGAACAGAAACGCCGTGCCATGCTCACAGCCGCGAAAGACCTTGATTTCGACACCGCTGCGCGTCTCCGCGATGAAATGCTCGCCATGGAGAACCGTCTCGACGCAATAGGATAAGTATTATCTTTTATCGACAAAACCTGCAAGACGACACACAAAAAATCCTGTTTGAATCATCAAACAGGATTTTTGTATGAGCCTTTCGCTCTCTGCTTATTTCGAGATAGCACCGCTCGGGCAAACATCTGCGCAGGTACCGCACTCGGTGCAGATATCCGGATCAATTGAATAGTGTTCGCCTTCAGAGATTGCGCCCATAGGGCATTCATCTTTACAAGTACCGCATGCAATGCAGTCGTCAGAAATTACGTAAGCCATAATTGTATTTAAGTTATATGAGTTGATAAAGTTATTCTTTCGCACAAAGCCTTTTCCGTCTCTTTTGCAAACCAGAGTTGGCAAAAACCAAATCGCGGTGCAAAGGTACGACAAAAAAATCAATATACCAAAAAATGGGGATATATTTTTACAGAAAATGCATTTTGCATTATTTCTTGGTTTGACGAAGAGCCGCCATCAAGCGTTGATTAGGTGCAGTAGAACCACTATCAACAAGCCCTTTGCGCTTGGCAAACGTCGTCCAGTCTTTGGCCGAATGGTCATCCGTGATCGGCAATCCCAATTGAAGAAAATGGCAGTAAGCAATAGCCAAAGCATCGGTGGCATCCAATTTATTAGGCATTTGCTCCTGGGGAATATGCAGAAAACGTTGCAACATACCCGCCACCTGCTCTTTGCTCGAATGACCGTTTCCTGTAATCGCCATCTTTATCTTCATAGGCGAATACTCATTTATAGGGATGTCTCGGCTCAAAGCTGCAGCAATTGCCACCCCCTGCGCATGTACAATCTTAATCATTGTCTGCGGGTTCTTGTCCACAAACTGTGTCTCGATTGCCAATTCCGTAGGCTTATATTGGTCTATCAGTTCCTGCAAAAAGAAAAACTCCCGCTGCAAGCGGGCATACTGTCCTTCCAACTTATGCACATCCACTACACCAAAGTCCACCAATTGCACCCGCTGCCCCGCACTATCCAGCAGAGCATAGCCCATAAAGAGCGTACCCGGGTCAATACCAAGTATCCGATGTTGCTTTACCAAACGGTCCTGCATTTCTCAATTGATGTTTCTGTTCCCCGCTATCCTATTCCTGAGATTTGTCGTCATCTCGTTCGCGGGTACGAAGAGCACCTCGGATGATAATCAGGAAGGCACCCGCTATGAGTACATAGTTAGCATACGGTTGCACTTTGCAAATACTCAGGATTGCGCCAGCCAACAGCACAATCATACCGCTTATCAGAAATATATTCGATTTTTTCATTACCCAATTACAAATTGCATATTACTAATTTCAATTTATTCCACGAGATAGATGTCTTCATCGGAAGCGTGCATATAGTAGTGTTCACGGGCGTAACGCTCCAGACTGTCAGTGTTTTGCAGCATATTGATGCCTTGCAGGGCAGATTGTACCCCCTCGCGATACATATCGCGTTGTTTTTCCAACTGGTGTATTTCCCGTCCGCGGCGAATAGAATGAATAAGACTCTGGTCACCCGCAAAGAGCATAATAAACACAAATATCAGTATTGTAACAACATATTTGTTGAGCAGATACTTTTTAACACGTATCCACAACAACGCCCAATCGAATTCCCGTTTGTTTCCTTGCATACCATCTGCTTAATTTGCCCGCAAAGATACAATATTTTTCTCGGATATGCAAATTGAATCAGGTCCGCCAAGATAAATCAGCATATTGTCATTAATATATACGAGCACATACAAATAGAGCAGAATGTATTATAACCGCTATTAATTGTGTAAAATTGCTCATTTCTTTCGATACATTTGCATATTTTGTCTTTTACCCACACCTTTGCACAATCATTTTAGTATGGAAAACGTTGGTACTGCACGTTAAAAAAGAATTATTTATTAAAAAAACAAATGAAATAAAAACAAAAAACATTATTTATCCTATCAATTGGTTGGTTAGAACTTATGTCAAGTTGTTCTTCAAATGAAGACTTTTTCCAGTATAGGAAACTATACAATGCAGATGTTATAGCGGCAGATATTAGTATATCACAATCTTCTACGGGAATCAACCTACATTATACAAAATAATTTACACAACAACGAAAAAGAACTTTTTTTACCTGTTTATAATGGGGATATTTCTCCAATCGTTTTGCGGGCATTTGCCGACAGGTCGTTTCCTGTGTTTTCCTTTGTGCCGCAAGTGAGTATAAAGCGTACCGCCTTCCTCTTTGTCGGCTCTGATTATCTGATAGATATACTCATGCGATACGTTGATGCCTTCTTTCTTCAAGTAATCTGAGATTTGCTTTGGCGACCATTGTTCTTCGGTTAGATAATAAAGGATGCGTTTTTTGACCTCCTTTTTAATACGATGGTTATTGACAAGTCTTTTTTGCGCCCGTCTGCCAACTCTTGTGCCTCTTTAGGACGATATTTCTTACGCCAAGAGTTTCTTTTTATTTCTATTGAAATGGTTGATACATAGACACTTAACGTCTTTGCAATAAAAGAAAATGAAGAATTAGTTGCGAGTTTTCCATCACCGGCTTGCTATTCCACCCAACACAACTTGTCAATCTATCAATCTGGGCAAAAAGACCGGATTTCTGACTGGTTCGCCGCCCGGCTAAATCACCCTATTTCTATTTCCTTTTTTCTGCCTGCCGCCGAGCAGTTGCTTCGTCTGAGTCATCAACTACCCATTTCCGTCAATTTTTACACATAGGGTTGCATATTCCGTTGTATCTTTGCACCCGCATTTGGAAATGTGCGACAAATAATAATTCCGATACTAAAATACACGACAAACTTTATGAAATTGAATTTCAATCTATTCCGCAGCGTAGTGCTATCTACTCTGCTCCTTGTGGGGGTAGCAGCCGAAGCACGTATCATCAGCGGAACGGTTACCGACCAAACGGGCGAGACAATCATCTCTGCCTCGGTGGTCGTTAAGGGTACTACTATCGGTACCGTTACCGATTTTGATGGAAACTACTCGCTCGAGGTGCCTGATGACGCGAAAGTGCTAGTGTTCTCCTACATCGGCCTAAAAACGCAGGAGATTGACATCACAAGCGATGTCATCAACGTAGTCTTAAAAGAAGACAGCGAGGTGCTTGAGGAAGTGGTGGTTACCGGCTATGGTACTACCAAGAAACGCGATGTCGTTACTTCGGTAGCCAGTGTCAGTGCCGAGCAACTCAAAGACATCCCCGTTACCAGTGCGGCTGAGGCATTGCAGGGTAAGTTGTCGGGTGTGAGTGTTACCACCACCGAGGGCAGTCCGGACGCAGATGTGAAGATCCGTGTGCGTGGTGGTACATCGTTGACCCAATCGAATGATCCTCTTTATATTGTGGACGGTTTCCCCGTATCGAGTATCGCCGACATCGCGCCGAGCGACATTGCCTCGATGGATGTACTGAAAGACGCGGCAGCAACTGCCATCTACGGTGCCCAGGGTGCCAACGGTGTAATCATCATCACCACGAAAGATGCTGATTCAAATGAGGATGATAAGATGACATTCCATGTGGATTATTCCGGCTATGTGGGGTGGAAAACTATCGCAAAGAAATACGATGTGCTTGACCCGGAGGAGTTTGCACTCGTGCAGTACGAGTGGGCTTATCAGAAAGACAAGAGCCTGTCGGGGCTGCGCAGCAATTTCTATGCCTATTTCGACAAACTCTACAACAGCACAAAATACAAAAGCGATGAAGAAATAGAAAATACCAATATCAGCGACTTGCTTGCGGAATACAAAGACGCAGAGCAACATCCGTTTATCGATTGGCAAGATCAGACTTTCGGCCGCACGGGCTTTGCTTCCAACCAGTCGGTGAGTGTGAGCGGCGGCAACAAGAACGCCAATTTCAACTTGAGTTACAACCGTATCGACGACAAGGCTATCATGCAGCAATCCGACTATGTGCGCAACAACCTTAGTCTGAAAGCCAAGTTCAAACCATTTAAGAACTTTACCGTTGGTTTTACTGCCCGCTACACCAATACCGGTGTCCTCGGCGCAGGCTCTAACGCAATCAAAGATAATGGTACGGCTACCGAGTCGCGTCTGCGCAACTGTGTGGTTTATACACCTACAACGCTGTTGAGTAAAGACTCGGGCGAAGGCGATGAGGACGAGACATTCGGTTCGCTCTATGACCCCCTGACCACGATTCGCGACAACTATAAGTACAAAACGGACAACAAGTGGAATATGCAGGGCTATATGAGTTACAAATTTGCCAAATATTTCACTGCCCGCGTGGAGTTGGGCTATGAAAGTCGTGATATTCTGACAAACCGCTACTATGGTCCGACCACTTATTTTGCGCGCAACACCGGTCGCCCGGGCGTAGCAAGCGGTACGGCGCAAGTGCAAGTGGACAAAGAGAAAGAAACACGTCTGCGCAACGCCAACACATTGGAGTGGAAACAAACTTTCAACAAATCGCACAATGTGAGCATTCTTGTGGGTGAAGAGACCATATTGCGCAAAGGCGAGACCAACACCCAACGCGGTTTTGGCTACAAGGGACAATACGATGTGCTTAACGGCGAGATATTCAACTATTTAGGTCAGGCATCGTATATGGAGATTAGCAACTATGTCAACCCGAAAGACAATCAGTTGTCGTTCTTCGCGCGTGCCAATTACGACTATCGCGGACGCTATTACCTGACTGCCACTTTCCGCGCAGACTGCTCCACCCGTTTCGAGAAAGAGAACCAATGGGGCTATTTTCCCTCTGTAGCAGCCGCATGGCGTATGTCGGATGAACCGTGGATGGAAGGCGCACAGGACTGGATGTCCAATTGGAAATGGCGTTTGAGTTATGGTATGGCAGGTAACAACAATGTCGATTTAGGCTACTTGCACCAAGATTTCCTGTCGCGGCAAATGACCTATTTTGACCTCGGTAACGGCTCTACGAGCAATATCCTGGTGGTAGGCGGGTCGGACAAGATTGCCAGCAACCCGCACCTCAAGTGGGAGACAACCACCACTCGCGACTTTGGTTTCGACTATGGTTTCTTCCGCGACCGTCTGTCGGGTACGGTGGACCTCTATTGGAATACCACCAAAGACCTTATCATCCGTCAGATTCTCCCGGCACGCTACAACTATCAATATCAGAACATCGGTTCCACTCGCAATATGGGTATGGAATTCTCTATCAAAGGAGTTATTCTTGACAAACGCTCCAAGAGCCTGAGTTACAACTTGTCGGTAGATGCCAATATCGCATTCAATCGTACACGCGTAATGGACTTGGGTAATGTTAGTTCGCTCAGCGCACAGACCAGTTGCTTCGGTTCGTCAGAATACCTGACTTTGGCAGAGTTCCTCGTTGAAGTAGGTCAGCCGGTAGGCAATGTAGTGGGCTATCAGACAGACGGTTACTACACAGCAGCCGACTTCGTAAGTTATATCCCGGGCACCAACACATGGGGACTGGCAGACGGCGTGGCTAACTATGGCGACGGGTTCTTGAGTAACCAACCTGTTCCGGGTGCTATCAAATTCAAAGACCAAAACGGTGACGGTGTCATCGATGAAAAAGACAAGGTCGTTCTCGGCAACACCGTTCCTACGCACACGGGTGGTTTCAATATCAATTTCAACATAGGTGGCGACAAATGGGGTCGTTTCGACTTGGCGGCCAACTTCACATTCTCGTTTGGCAACAAGATTCTGAACCTCAGCAATATGGAGTACACCACCGTAACGGAGAAGACCAAGATGCGTAACCTCGTATCGTCGATGGCATACAACAACCGTTATTCGCTCTTCTCACAAGAAGGACAATATATGCCGGAAGTACTGGCTACATCGGGCTTCGTGTTTGGCGATGCATACACCGAGATGGCAACGCAACTCGACCAAATGAACAGTGAGAAAGGGGCAACCACCTATTCGCCGATTATGTCGCACTATGTGGTTACCGACCAACATCTGGAGGATGGTTCGTTCTTGCGTCTCAACCAACTCACATTGGGCTATTCGTTGCCCAAAGACTGGATGACCAAGTCGAAGGTAATCAACAACATACGTGTTTACATACAGGGTACCAACCTCTTCTGCGCCACCAAATACAGCGGATTGGACCCCGAAGTGGACACCCGTTCTTCCAAGAATCCGCTTACTCCGGGTGTCGATTTCTCGGCATATCCCAAGAGCCGCGGTATCAATGTAGGTATGAACATTCAATTCTAATGTCTTAACACATTATATATATAATAAGAATATGAAAGCAACAAAATATATAATCTATAGCGTTCTGGCACTGGCGTTGGTAGGTTGCGAGAAAGATTTCTTTGATACCGAATCGCCATCAGCAATGGATGTGTCTGTCTTCAAATCAACCGAGATGACTGCGCAGGCGGTAGGTGCTATCTACGACACTTTCGGCGAGGACAAATCGTTCCGAAACCGTCTGTGTGGAGGCTATGTCGCTATCAATACCGACATCGAACACAGCAGCAAATCCGAGGACAAGGATTGGGCTTCCTATTGCACAAGCAAAGGTACCGGCGACCTCTCCACCTCGAACGGAAAGGACCCGTGGGCATACCTCAACTCGGCTATTGAGCGTTGCAACGTAGTGGCAGAGGGTATTCGTACATACTCCGATACCACCGACGCCACATTCCGCTATCTGCTCGGCGAGACGCTCACCCTGCGTGCGTTCTGCTACTTGGAGATGATTAAATTGTGGGGTGATGTCCCTGCTTGCTTCAAACCCTTTGACGGCAAGGATATCAACGACCTCTATGTGGACAAAACCGACCGCAATGTCATCTATGAGCAACTGCGTCTCGACCTCAAAGAGGCGGCTGAACTGATGCCATGGTCGGAGGCTTGCCCCGGTACGGCGGCTAACTACACCGGGCGTCCGAGCAAAGCATTGGCCTACGGATTGTTGGCACGTATGGATATGATGTATGCCGGTTTGGCAATGCGCCCGAATACGTTCACCAAGGGTGGCACAAAAGATTGCTCCGTGCAATACAATGTGAAAGATGCCGACAAACGCAAAGAACTCTACCAAGAGGCGGTTTGGGCATGTGCGCAGGTCATCAAAAAAGAGGATAACAAACTGGTAACCAAGGAGAACGGAGGATTTGAGAAAGTATGGCGCGACCTTTGTGCCGACAAAACCAACTACACCGAGTCGGAGTTTATCTGGGCTTTGCCTTTCCTCAATGGCGCACGTGGTCAAGTGCTTGCGCTCACGGGTCTGAAGATGTCGGAGCGTGTTCCCGGACACCTCATCAATACCAGGTCGTATGGCGATGGCAACAAAGAGAACACCAAGACCCAATCTATGATTGAGATTGTGCCTACATTCTATTTCCAATACGACAAAGCAGACCTGCGCCGCGATGTAACTATCTGCCCCTTTGCATGGGACTACGACAACGGTTCGGGCGTGAGCAGCGATGCCGGAGCATGCTTCCGCGAAACGCCTGCCAATGAGAAAAAACTCTATCAGAAGTTGGCTGACGCATCGTCTATGCACCTCGGCAAAATGCGTGTGGAGTGGATGGTGCGCACCTATTCAAGCAACGAAGACTGTGTAGATATGCCGGTTCTCCGCTATGCCGATATCCTGCTGATGTTCGCCGAGGCGGCCATCGGTTCCAAAGAGGGCAATGCGCCGTCCGACCTCTACGGTCTGAGTGCGCAAGAGCAATTCGACAAGATTCGCACCCGCGCAGGTCTGACATCGAAACCGCTTACTTTCGAGGCTATCGTGGACGAGCGTGCATTTGAGTTCTGCGGCGAGAACATCCGCAAATACGACCTCATGCGTTGGGGACTACTCAAAGAATCATTGGAAAATACAATGAGCGATTTGGCTGATTTGCGGGCAGGTACAGGCAAGTATGCAGGTCGTTGCGACTCGATTTATTTCACCTACAAGAAAGACAACTCCTTTGCTCAATCGGGCGATGCATACGTATTCGACAAGTTTGTCGGCTTGAACTTGGGCGACAGCCGTCCCGCTGATTTCGACAAGGCAAACGGTTGGGTGGCAAAGGCCTTTTATGTAAAGGCTTCCGACGACGCTACAACCGAGTATCTGGCTCCTGATAAATACTATCTCTATAAGGAAGGCACCAACATTGATATGCACCAATACTGGCCTATCTTCGATGTTAATATCAGTGCTTCCAATGGTACGCTTTGGAATGACTACGAGTATTAAAAATATATTTTTATGTGTGCTTTTCGCTCTTTTCTGCACGGCGTGCGGAGGGGGCGAAGAGCCTGTTATTACCCCTGAGCAAACGCTCGCTTTCCCGGGAGCAGAGGGCGGAGGCAAGTATGCCACCGGCGGGCGTGGAGGGGTGGTCCTTCATGTAACCAACCTCTCCGATGACCCCAACGACGCAGGCTCGTTGCGTCATGCCGTCAACCTCGCGGGCACACGCACGGTGGTTTTCGATGTGTCGGGGACGATTCATCTCAAGAGCCAACTCAATATCGCCAACGGAGCACTCACCATCGCGGGACAGACTGCTCCAGGGGATGGTATCTGCATAGCAGGCTATCCGGTGGAAATCAAATGTAGCAATGTGATTGTGCGCTTTGTCCGTTTTCGTATGGGAGACGAGAACAAGGTAGAGGGCGATGCGCTCACTATCCGCGGGCGCAAAAACATCATCATCGACCATTGCTCTTTCTCGTGGAGCACTGATGAGTGCGTCAGTTGCTACGGAAATACCGATTTTACGCTCCAGTACTGTTTTATCACCGAGTCGCTCCGCAAATCGGTGCATGTAAAGGGCAACCACGGATATGGCGGGATATGGGGCGGTACGAATGCTTCGTTCCACCACAACCTGTTGGCACACCACGACTCCCGCAACCCGCGTTTCGACCATTCGTATGTGGATAACAAGTGCTTCGGACCGCTCGATTACGTCAATAATGTGGTGTACAACTGGGGAGGGAACTCCTCCTATGGAGGCGAAGGTATCGACCAACCACGCCAAATTAATATGGTGAACAACTACTACAAACCAGGTCCCGCCACATCTAAGAAAACCCGACTGCTGGACCCGACTGTCTCCTGCCCTGATTATTGCGAAAAGATAGGCACGCTTATTCCTGGCAAGTTCTATCTCAGCGGGAACTATATGTTTGGTTCTGAGCAGGTTACAAAAGACAACTGGCTGGGTTCTACCGTCAAGTCAGACAGAGTCAAAGCCCTTACACGCTGGACGACCGGACTGACGACCCTCACCGCCGAACAGACAGCCGAAGAGGCTTTCGAGACGGTTCTGTCTAAGGCAGGTTGTTCCCTCCGCCGCGATGCTATCGACACACGTATCGCCAACGAAGTGCGCACCGGCACTGCCTCGTGCAAAGGCTCCAATGGCTCTACAGGCGGGCTGATTGATACTCCCGCTGATGCCGGCGGATACATCGAATATGTTTCTGCCGAGGCACCTAAAGACACCGACCGAGACGGAATACCCGACGAATGGGAACTCGCGCACGGCTTAGACCTCAATTCCGCTTCCGACGGAAAAGCCACTACCCTGCAACCGCCCTACACCAACCTCGAAGTTTATCTCAATTCTTTGGTATCGGATTTGTACTAACCCTATACTTCGTGCTATCAAGAGTGGGTGATTAGTAGGTGATTAGTAGGTGATTAGTGGGTGATTAGTAGGTGATTGTCGAGAGAATACCGAGAGGATGCTGGATAGATAAGCCATAAACAAGATACTTTTCAATATACAATAACACAATAATATGAAACGAATTTTAACATTTGCGGTAGCATTGACGACAGCGTTCACTATGCTCCGCGCACAATCGCCCTACGCCGACTACTACGCCAACCTGCCGGTTGAGATGCAGCAAGTGGAGCCTCTCGCTTTCCGCAATGTGGAAATCAATATCGCCAATCTGGGCGCGATAGCAGACGGAAAGACCAATGTCGGCGAGATTATCAACAAGGTTATCAAGAAATTGTCCAAGCAGGGTGGCGGACACGTCATCATTCCTGCCGGTACATGGCTCACAGGACCTATTCGCCTCTATAGCAACATCGACCTCCACCTCGAAGAAGGAGCAATCCTGCTTTTCTCCACCGACAAAGAACTCTATGTCCAGAAGTCGGACTCTCTCCGCGATGGCTCCAAGAAGTGCAATGCCTGCGTCTATGGTTCCAAACTCGAAAACGTAGCCATCACGGGCAACGGAACGCTCGACGGACAAGGTATCTACTGGCGTCCTATCAAGGAGAAGAAAATCAAAAAGACCGACCCGCAAGTTTGGGACGAAGTGTTGGCTATGGGTGGAACACTCCGACCCGACGACAAGAAATACTCCATCTGGTATCCTTTCAATCTCAATAAGGAACTCGGTGTGCCTAATATCGCCAAAGACGTTATTGCACAAGAGAAAATGCGCCCGCATTTGGTGAATATCACAGACTCGAAAAGCGTTCTTATTCAAGGAGTTACGTTGCTCAACTCGCCTAAGTTCCACCTCGTTCCCACGCGTGTGCAGAACCTCATCATCGATGGTATCACTATCCGCTGCCCGTGGTGGGCACAGAATGGCGACGCTATGGACCCGGGAAACATACAGACCGGACTTATTGTCAATTGCAACATCAGTTGTGGGGACGACGGTATCTGTATGAAAGGTGGCGTAGGTCAGAAAGGTGTGGACGCAGGTCCCCAATCCGACATTCTCATCATGAACGACACCGTCTATCGCGCTCACGGTGGGTTTGTTATCGGTTCTGAGTTCTCCGGCGGTATGCAACGCATTGTTGTTCGCAACTGTGTCTTCGACGGTACCGACATTGGCTTCCGCTTCAAGTCTGCTCCGGGACGAGGAGGATGGTGCAAGGATATCTATTGTGTGGACAATGTGGTACGCAATATCCGCGAAGATGTCATACATATCGAATCCGGATATGCCGACCGTGGCGCAGGAGTCAGTGCCACCGACAAAGATAAAAAAGACGCTTTCTTCCCCGATTGGAGCAATATCACTTTCCGCAATATCAATGGCGCAGTGGCAGAAAACGTGGTCAATATACAGGGACTGAAAGGTATACCCGTACACGACTTGGTCTTCGAGGGCATAACCATCTACGGAGTAACCGGCACGGGTGTCAAGTTGGACTATGCCGAGAACCTATTATTCAAAAATTGTAACTTCCGCACACGCGCAGGCTACGAGTTTGATATAAAGCACGCCGGCAATATCATCTACAACGGCAAAGACCCATTGACGGAATAAAAAAACGTCCATTTCCTGTAATTCACCCCCTTATTTTCCCTCTTCGGAGAGAAATAAGGGGTATTTGCGAAAAAATACACACTTTGTGTCAATATATCTTTGTCCATATAATATATTTCCCCTACTTTTGCACCGTCTTTTCAGAGGACACTATACAATCGGATAATTTTACATTAACCACATAAAAAACAAAACAGATTATGAAGAAATTCTTCTTTTTCGCCGCTGCCCTCGTTGCAGCAGCAACCATCAACGCACAAACCTACGATTTGACTGCGATGGATATCGCCGAGAGTGATATTACCGTTACCAACGGAACTATTACGAAAAATGACGCTAAAGCCTATTTTGAAGTAAAGAACACAGCAGGCGAAACCGTAGAAATGAGCATTAAGCAGTTGCCTAATGTTAAGTTTTCGTACAAAAACAGTGCTGTAAAAACCGCTTTCAAAGTATATTACAATGCAGAAGGCAAAAGCGGCAATGGCAAAATCCAAATGGATGGTAACCAACGTGATGTAACTATCAATAATCTATCAATAGGTACTATTGTTACATTGACAGTTTGCTCAAAGGGTGATACTGGAGCACAATTTGCTAAGAGCGAAAAGGGGGATGCATTTACCGGATGTGTTGCTGTTGATCCCAGTGCAGTGGGTATAGGAACGGCTCTCCCCGGAAAAACAGCAGAAGCAGGCAATACCTATGATATCAAGGTTCAAGCCGCTGCATCAACCATCACAATCCGTGAGACAGCAGGTGGTTATATCTTGAAATCGCTGACCATTGGTGGTGGAACCGCAATCGACAACACTGCTGTAGAGGCAAAGGCTACCAAATACATGGAGAATGGTGCTCTCGTTATCGTTAAGAACGGCGTTAAATACAACGCACTCGGTGCTGTTATTGAATAAATAAGAAACACACATAGTTGAAAAACGCTCGGTCTCAAAAAGACTGAGCGTTTTTTATTACTCTTGTTTTTTATTACCTTTACGCCATTGATAACAGCCTCAGCATAAGTTGCGCTCTCCGGCAGCCCCGATACCGCAGCCGTTTTTGCCTTTGAAAGCGTTGATACCTTTTAGATTCAGTACCACCACTGAGTTGACACCAATATTCATCGCACTACCATCTTCTGCAAGAACGATGTTAGCACCCTCTACCGTGACGAATACAATGTCCGCAATGTCGGCATTTACGACAACCGGCACGTTGGTCTGAGAGAAAAGTTCGTTGTACACATGGTACTCACCTGCTTCCGTGATGTTGATGGCAGTTGCCTCTGCAGTGTTAAACTCGGCTTTAAACTCTGCCATAGCAGGAATGGCTGCACATACGGCACCCATCATAAGAAAGTTTTTTTCATAGATGTTTAGGTTTTTAGTTTGTTTCTTAATGAAGCCAGAGATGCCTCACTCTGAAAACACTGCAAAAATACAACATATTTTTGATTTTTGCAAACATCAACTGCAAAATAACCGCATTGGGTATATATTTTTCTCTCATAACATAGCAAGACAAGCACAAAGAAAGGGACCGTCTGCACTTGTCAGATAGTCCCGTCCCAATATAAAAAAAAAGAGGATTGTCTCACGACAACCCAATCTTTTTACTTAACCTTAAATCTAATACCATGAAAAACACGGTGCAAAGATACAGCATATTTTTGATATAACCAAATAATTTGCAAGAAAAATATGTTTTACAGCATATTTTTGTGCATTTTGTGAGGTATAGTTTGCAAAAATAAGGGTATAATTAGTCCAATCAGCCCGATATGTCTCATTGGACATATGCGTCCAACTTGTATGGCACAAATAGCACTCGGAAACTATAAAAGTAAAAAAGTTTCCATTTTCTGTTGTAAATATAGGGTTGTGGCACACTTCTTGCAAATGGAATTATGCAATCATTTGAGCATAGAATGATTTTGATTTTAGAATGATTTTTGAGTAATTTAGTAAGCGATGTCGGACAAACAAAAAGAAAATATAGTACAGTTTGCGGTCGAGAAGATGTACAAGGTGGGGATACGGTCGGTGAGCATAGACGATATATGCCGCGAACTGGGTATCTCCAAAAAGACGTTCTATGTCTATTTCGAGTCGAAAGACCAATTGGTGCGCGAGATGCTGGCATTGCTCGAGCAGAAGTTGGAAAACAAAATACTACGCGAGGTAGGGGAAAAAGATGTTATACAGGTTTTGCAAGAATGGGGGGAGATGGCACGACGAACCAAAAAAGACTTTAAGCAGACGCCTCCCATAGTGTACGATTTGCAAAAGTACTACCCCAACCTCTATGTGCAACACAAAGGGCATCTGTGCGAGATGATGTATCGCAACCTGGTACCATTTATCCAAAAAGGGCAACACTTGGGAGTCTTTCGCAAGGAATTGGATGCCGACATCACGGCGCAATTGCTTGCCTATGCACACTACTGCATGATAGAGACCATACAAAACTACCCCAAACGCAGGGGGGAGATGATTAAGATTGCCAAGCAGGGCATAGATGTGATGATACAGGGCATACTCGCCACGCCGTTAGTGCCTCAGAATGAGGAAGATACGAAAGGCAACACAACAAACCCAGAAATAGATAATTCTAATAATATAAAATAAACAATGAAAAAAATAGTTTCTATTATGGCTCTTGCGTTACTGATTAGCGCAAACACTGTAGCAGAAGACCATGTGATGGCTGCCACCAAGAAGACACCCAAGCGTGATGTGCCGGCAGAACTGAGTCTCAGTGTGGAAGAAGCCCAAGACTATGCCGTAAAAGCCAACCGCACGTTGCGCAACGCCGACTTGGCAATACAACAGGCCTACGCTCAACGCTGGCAAACCATTGCGGCTATGCTCCCGCAAGCCGATATGAGTTGGGGCTACAACACAATGTGCGGGTACAAGATGAATTTCCAAGGGATGGAAATTGCTATGCCCGATTACTCCAACATGGGTATCACGGCTTCAGTGGGCATCAGCGGACAAGCCATTGTGGGTGCGGTGCTCAATACTATCGCTATCGATATGCAGAAAATCAGCCGTGAGCAATCGGAGGACGACCTGCGGGCGAATGTGAAGACCTCGTATGCCTCCGTCTTGGTGCTGCAAGATGTGGTGGCTCTACTTGATTCATCGTTGCAAAATGTGGAAAAACTGGCAGAGATGACCCAACGCAGCGTAGATGTAGGTGCGGCTGAGCAAACGAGCGCAGACCAGATAAAAGTGCGCGTCAATAGCCTCCGCAACAACATTAACTCCAACAAACGCTCCATTCAGTTGGCTATGAACTCGCTGAAAGTGCTGCTCGATGTGCCGGTAGAAACCGAACTGACGCTCACCTCAACGCTCGATGATATGCTTTCGGCTGAGGCGGTACTCAACCTGCTCGGTGAGGACTTTATCCCGCAAAACAACCTCAATTATCAGACACTGGTCAAGAATGTTGATTTGGCAAAAGCCAATGTACACATGGCGGGCTGGGCGTATGGTCCGACAGTAGGTGTAGGCTATCAATACAGCAATCAGAAATACTATGGCGACGGCGGTTTCCGTATGACCCCTCCTAACGCCGTGAGCGTATCGGTGTCGATGCCGCTTTGGTCATCGGGCAAGCGTGCTGCGGGCGTAACCGAGAAAAAGATTGCCTTAGAGTCGGCACGCAATACGCTGGCAGAGACTGCCGACAACCTCGGTATTCAGAACCAGCAGTTGCGCTTCAACCTCCAAAATGCCTTCGAGACCTATATGGTGGAGAAAGAGAATATGGATGTTACGCAACGCGTGTTCCAATCTACCACCAACAAGTACAATTACGGTGCTACCTCTAATCTTGAGTTGGTCAACGCCAGCAACGATGTCATCTCGGCACAATCGACCTATGTGCAGGCGGTGCTGACCTTGGTAAATGCTGAGGTTGAGTTGGATAAGTTCTTGAATAACAAGTAAAAAAAAGCCTTGCCAAGAGGTACTCTGCGGACCAAATGAACTGCCGCAGAACCGCTCCATCGGAAAAATATACACGAATATAAATAAAAAACGAATATGAAAAAACTATTTATTATGGCAGCCGCTGCATTGGTGTTGGTAGGTTGCGGCAAGAAAGAGGCTACTACTGCCACCACCGAGGCAGGAGAGCGCACCGAGGTGGTGGAACTCACCACTCTCCATACACGCGAGATACAGCGCGACATCACTCTCTCGTCCAACTTGATGGGGTACGAGACCGTCAATGTAGCTCCGTCGCTCACAGGTAAGATAGAGCATATCTATGTCGAGGTAGGCGACCGTGTGCAGAAGGGTAGCGACCTCGTGCGCATGGATCAGCAGCAATACAAGACTACCAAACTGACTATCACCAACCTCGAAACCGAGATGGCGCGTATGGAAGGCTTGATTCAGACCGGCTCCGTATCGCAACAGCAGTACGACCAAGCCAAGTTGTCGCTCGATCAGACCAAAGAGAACATCGCTTTCTTGGAGACCAATACCTATGTGAAGGCTCCGTTTGCAGGCGTTATCTCGGCGAAGAACTATGAGGACGGCGAACTCTACAGCGGGCAACCTATCGTGGTGCTGACCCAGGTGGACAAACTCAAGACCCTCATCGCTATCCCCGAGTCGTACATCCCGCAAGTGAAACAAGGCATGCGCCTTACGCTCCATTCTGAAGTCTATCCTGACAAGACTTTCCCTGCTACTATCGAGGTAGTCTATCCTACGGTGGATGCTTCGAGCCACACCTTCCAAGCCAAAGTGGTAATTCCCAACCGCGAAGGACTGCTCCGCCCGGGTATGTATGTTACTACCACCCTCGGTCTGGGCAAAGCCGATGTCATCACCGTACCCTATTCCACTGTGCTCAAACTGGTGGGTGCCAACGATCGCTATGTGTTCATCAACGATAATGGTCGTGCTAAACGCGTGAGCGTAGAGATGGGACAACGCTTCGGTGATGATGTTGAGATCTCCGCACCCGAGATTAAGGACGGCGTCGAGTTGGTAACCAAAGGCGAGGCACGCTTGGTGGACGGTGTAAAAATCTCCGTCGCAGATGAGCAATAATCAGAACGAATCAATTTAGAATTAAAGAACCATGGCTATTTATAAATCAGCGGTGCAAAAGCCCGTTACCACTGCCCTTATCTTCTTGGCAGTGATAGTGATAGGTGTGTTCTGCTATGTGCAGTTGCCTATCGACCAGTTCCCTGAGATGGACCCGCCGTATGTAACGGTGATGACGACCTACCCGGGTGCCTCCGCATCGGAGGTGGAGAGCAACGTTACGAAAGTGATGGAGAACTCGCTTAACTCGGTGGACCACTTGAAAGAGATTGATTCCAAATCGAAAGATAACATCTCATCGGTAACCCTTGAGTTTGAGTGGGGAACCAACTTGGATGAGGTGCTCAACGATGTGCGAACGTATGTGGATATCGTGAAGGATAAGTTGCCGGACGGCTGCTCCAACCCGATTGTGATGCGACTGAGCACGAGCATGATGCCTGTGATTCAGTACGCCGTGATGGCGGACGAGTCGTATCCCGCGCTGGACAAGTTGCTGGACGATGAAATTATCCCGCAGTTGAACCGTGTGGACGGTATCGGTAACCTGACGGTGTCGGGTGCACCGGACCGCTACGTGTATGTCTATCTCGACCAGCAGAAACTGGACGCTTACGGGCTGACCGTGGAGAGCGTGGGGCAGATGATTTCCGCCAACAACCTCAACATGTCGTCCGGTACGGTGAAGTTGGAGAAAGAGCAGTACCAGATGGAGGTGCGCTCGGAGTATGAGACCTCGGATGAGATAAACAATATCGTAGTAACCACCACGGCAGACGGTCGTCAGGTCTTTGTGCGCGACATCGCCACGGTGAAGGATACCATCAAGGAGTTGTCATTGGACGAGAAGACGGACGGTCGCGAGTGCGCCCGCTTGATGATTACCAAGCAGACCGGTGCGAACACGGTGCAGATATGTAAGGACGTGCGCAAAGAGATTGTGCGTATTCAGAAGACTTTGCCCGCGGATGTGCAGTTTAAGTTGATTTACGACTCGTCGGAGAATATCCAAAACTCTATTGACTCCTTGACCGAGTCTATCCTCTACGCCTTGCTTTTCGTGGTCTTGGTGGTGCTCTTCTTCCTCGGCAAGTGGCGTGCGACTTTGATTATCGCTATCACCATTCCTATCGCATTGATTGTAGCGTTTATCTATCTGAAGATGGTGGGTTCTTCGCTGAATATCATCTCTATGTGTTCGTTGACCGTGGCTATCGGTATGGTGGTGGACGATGCGATTGTGGTGTTGGAGAATATCACGAAGCACGTTGACCGCGGCGAGAACCCGCGCGAGGCGGCTATCTATGCGACCAACGAGGTGTGGGTGTCGGTTATTGCCACCACCTTGGTGATTGTGGCGGTGTTCGTGCCGCTGACAATGCTGACGGGTATGGCCGGTATCATGTTCAAGGAGTTGGGCTGGATTGTAACTATCGTGGTATGTACTTCGACGCTGGTGGCTATTTCGCTGACACCTATGTTGGCAAGCAAGTTGCTCAAGCCTCGCAAGGTGCATGTGGATGCAGAGGGTAACCTTATTGATGATGAGAAAGGCAAGCAGACTTGGTATGAGCGTATTGTGGTGAGATGGCTCGATTGGATAGATGAGAAGTACGCCAAAGCCCTCGGCTGGTGCTTGCGCCACAAGGCGGTTACCTTCCTGATTCTGCTGGCATTCTTCTGCTGCTCGATGATTCCTATGATTACGGGGCAGATTGGTACCGACTTCATGAAGCAACAGGATAACGGTCGTATGACGGTAACCGTGAAGTTGCAGCGCGGTACCCGTATCGAGGAGACGCTGAAGACTGCCCGCGCGCTGGAAGCACGCTTCGTGGAACTGGTGCCTGAGATACAGTTGATTAGTACCTCTGCCGGTACCAACGACGATAGCGGTATGGGTGCGCTGTTCTCCTCTACGATGAACAACACTATCTCCATGACCATCCGTACCAGCAAGAAGTACGAGCGCGAGCAGACTATCTTCGAGATGGCGGAAATCCTGCGTCAGGAGATGGCGAGATACCCTGAGATTATCGACTATCAGGTCAGCACAAGCGGTGGCGGTGGCGGTGCGTCCAACACCGTTGACTTGGAGATTTACGGCTATGACTTCGACGAGACCTCCGCGCTGGCTGAGCAGTTGAAGGCTATCTGCAACCACGAGGTGCCCGGTGCCCGCGACGCGACTATCTCGCGTGATGACGAGCGCCCTGAGATAAAAATCACGGTGGACAAAGAGAAGGCATCGCGCCTCGGTCTGACCTCGGCTACTATCTCCTCGTACCTGCGCAACCGCGTGAACGGTCTGGCGTGCGGCTACCTCAAGGAGGAGGGTTCGGAGTACGATATCCTCTGCCGTTTGGAGGAGAAAGACCGCAACTCGGTGGAGGCAATCGCCAACATGACCATTCCGACTCCGATGGGCAAGAGCGTCAAATTGAGCGAGGTATGCTCCATCGGCGAATACTGGACGCCGCCTACCATCGAGCGCAAGAGCCGTCAGCGTATCGTTACCGTGAAGGTAACGCCCTACAACACCTCTTTGGGTGAGTTGGCACAGTACATCGAGCAGAACGTGCTGCCGACGCTGGACATCCCGCAGGGCGTGGTGGTACGTATCGCCGGCGACTACGAAGACCAGCAAGACACCTTCGGCGACATGACGATGTTGGGCATACTGATTATCATGCTGGTGTACATCGTGATGGCGAGCCAGTTCGAGTCGCTCAAGAAGCCGTTTGTGATTATGTTCACCATTCCGTTTGCCCTCTCGGGTGTGGTAATCGCCCTGTGGCTGACCAATAGTTCGTTGGATATGATTGGTGCGTTGGGTCTCATCATGTTGGTGGGTATCGTAGTGAAGAACGGTATTGTGCTGATTGACTATATCGACCTATTGCGTGAGCGGGGCTGGGAGTTGAACGAAGCCGTGCAGGCAGCGGGCAGAAGCCGTATCCGTCCTGTGTTGATGACGGCGTTCACCACTATCCTCGGTATGGTGCCGATGGCGGTGAGCAACGGTGAAGGCTCCGAGATGTGGAAGCCGATGGGTATTGTGGTGATTGGCGGTCTGACCGTCTCGACGTTCCTGACCTTCTTCATGGTGCCTGTGCTCTATGCGGCGATGTCGCGCCATGGCGAGCGCGACAAGAAAAACCGTATGCGCAAAGGCTTTATCTTTATGAATATGAAGGTGAAGAAAGCCCAACCTGCCGTAGAAGCGGCTACCGAGGCTTCCGTCTTCCCCGAGACTACACCTACCGGCGAGAAATAACCCTTAATATATATTGTGTATGAAATCTGTAATGATTATATTCAACCAAGCCAACACCGAGCGTGTAGAATATATGCTCGATATGCTGGAGATCCGTGGTTTCACTTTCTTTGAGCAGGTGCAAGGGCGTGGCTCCCACGATGGCGACCCGCGTCGAGGCACCCACGCTTGGCCGGAGATGAACTCCTGCGTCATCACCGTTGTAGATGACGACAAAGTGCCTTCGTTGCTCGAAGCAGTAGAGAAACTCGACATGCGAAACAAAGAAGTGGGTGTTCGTGCCTTCGTTTGGAATATCGAAGCCACCGTATAATACCGCTGTGTAGAAATATCTATCTGAATATCCCGAAGAGGCTGTCTGACAAATATAGTCCGGCGGCCTTTTTTTTGTTGTAATCCTCTGATTGCGAAGCAGTTGGTTCATCAGCCTGACAAACAGGCGAAAAAACGTATGTATAACTACTTGAAATACAAGTAAAAACCGCCCAATCACATACGAATCACATACAAATCACATACAAACATCATAGACCTGACGGCATAAGGGTACAGAGACTCCTTTTTACGCAACAAACAATGCTATATATGACAGATTATCAGTATATTATATGCCATTTTGGCGCAATAATCGGACAAAATGGCATATCGCGGATATTGGCACAAAAGTTGAAATATATAGGGTAAATGCTTGGGATGAGTGAAGCAAAAAGGGGGTACAAGCCCCAGAGTTGCTTACCACCGCAGACACTAAACAATAACTATTAAATTTTACTACTATGCTACCATCAAGAAGAAATGACCAGAATTGGTTACCGAGTATGTTCAATGACTTTTTCAGTGAGGAATGGCCTCTAATGCACAATACCAATGCTGCAACTCCTGCAATCAACGTGCTGGAAGACGAGAAAGGTTACCACGTAGAAGTAGCGGCTCCGGGTATGACGAAAGACGATTTCTCCATTCACGTAAACGACCAAGACGAGTTGGTTATACTCGTGGAGAAGAAAGAGGAGAAAAACGACAAGGACTGCAACTGCGAGAAGAAAGAGGAGAAAAAGTGCAACTGCAAGTATCTGCGGCACGAGTTTTCCTACAGTCGTTTCGAGCAATCACTATTGCTGCCTGACAATGTGAACAAAGACGAGATTTCGGCAAAGGTAAACGACGGAATTCTGCGTATTGAGTTGCCTAAATTGGATCCGACCGTAAAGAAGAATCCGAGCCGTATCATAGATATCCAATAAGAGGGACTAATCAACACTAACTATGAAGAGGAAGCGGGGGAGCAAAAATCTCCCGCTTTTTTTGTGTCAAAAAAGCAAAATATCAGGTTTTTGGCAAATAATTTGTAAGAATCAAAAAAAAGCAGTACCTTTGCGGTCCACTATGGCGTGCAGCCATACATATATGACACAGAAATTAAATTGATTAACTACTATGTATATTTTTCTTACAATCCTTATCGTTATTGCAGCCATATTGCTGACTTTGTTGGTACTTGTGCAGAACAGCAAGGGTGGCGGATTGGCAAACAGTTTCGCAGGGGGAAACCAAGTGATGGGTGCCCCGAAGACGGCTGATTTCTTAGAGAAAGCCAGTTGGACACTTATCGCAATCATCGTGGTATTGAGCATTGCGGCAGTAGGTTTCAGCGAGGGCAAACAGCACCATGACAACGCAGACGAGAGCCAAATCACGAAACAAGTGGAAGAGGCTGCCGACGCAATGCAACAGGCTGCTGCTCCCGCTTCTGCTGATTTCAACACGGAAAGCAACGCAACAGACGAACCTGCAGAGTAAGTTCTGACTTACGCAAAAAATAACAAGGGCTGCCTACCATTTTGTAAGCAGCCCCTTGTTTTATTGTATCACCACTTGTTCTACAGGTTGTTTCTTTTCTCTATCCAACGCCGCCTTTTGGTACTTCACTGTGCGGAAATTGATTCTATTGAGGTCTATACACCGGATAGTGGCATTGTACATTGTGCGGTAATAGATACGTCTGCCCTGCAGGTCGCACGCAATCGTCCACTGGGTAGCACTCGGTATATCCGCCACCGTCTGCCCCTCGGCAAACTGCACACCGACAGGGATATCAAAATTATTGAGGATATGGAAAGCCTCCGTTACCGTCTCTTCCGCAGAAGCCAATTTGGGTGCCGAAGCCTGGAAGAAAGCCGCGCGCACAAAGCGTGACGGGGGCGTCATATCGCCGGGAATACCGTGCAGTCCTCCTCCGCCACCGAAGGCAGTAAGCGTCAAATCGCCCACCCTGCGTGTGTTGATAGTGCCAGTGGAGAGATTGATGTAATTGTTCAAGTTGGTCAGATGCCACTCAAATCCGGGCGCATTGGTCAGCACACCCAGCGTATTCTCGTAGAAATGCGCCTGCCCGTCTGTTATCTCTATCACCATCTGCCGCCCGCCCGGCTCTGTAACCCGCCAATGGACAGTAGAACTGCGGGGGTCTATCCCCACCACGTGTATCAACGGCAAAGCGGTTTTCACCTCATCGATGCTCTTGAAACTGCTCAGTATCCACGCCACCAACTGGAAGTCGCTAATAGTCTGCGCTTTTAGTGCCTCGTCATACGCCTCATACTGCCCATAAGCAGGAAAATAGAACAAACCCGCCTCCAAACCCGCTTCGTTCATTCCGTTCATTACGAACTCCGGTTGCTCCACCGTCAATCCCACATAGCCGTATTTGGCTGTAAAACGTTTGCCGGTCTGTGTCCCATCGGGCAAGAAAGACTGTTGTTTATGCCCTCGCGGCACCACCACATACCCGCTATGCAGTGCCTCCGCCGCCCACTCGATAGTGCGTGCCGTTACCACATCGCCTTGCTGTGTATGCAAGGTAATACCTGTACATGCTTGTACACCCGACCAATTCGCAAAAGCGGCAAACAGGGCTATGCCCCAAAGAAGAAAAATACGTTTCATAACAAAAGAATTTAGAGGTTAATCTATTGGCATACGAACTCATATTCGTATATATCTAAACCGCGACAAATATAGTGCCATTATTCCGCATATTTCTAATTTTATATTCTTTTCTTACCCAACGATCATAAAATAAAAAGGACCGCCCAACATAAGTAGAGCGGTCTTTTTTTACCAAAATACAAGACTATCAGCGAATCATATCATCACCAAAGAACGGTTGCAAGGCTGCGGGAATACGGATTCCCTCTTCGGTCTGGTTGTTCTCCAAGAGGGCAGCCACAATACGCGGCAGTGCCAGTGCAGAGCCATTTAATGTATGCGCGATAGCCACTTTTTTGTCAGCAGTGCTACGATAGCGGCAGTGGAGACGGTTAGCCTGATAGGTATCGAAATTGGAAGTAGAGGAGACCTCCAGCCAGCGGTGCTGTGCCTCGGAATAGACCTCAAAGTCGTAACAGATAGCAGCAGTAAACGACATATCTCCCCCCGACAGGCGCAAGATACGATATGGCAACTCCAACTTCTTGAGCAAGCCCTCCACGTGGCTGAGCATTTCCTTATGGCTCAGATCGCTGTGTTCGGGCGTATCGATACGCACAATCTCAATCTTCGAAAACTCATGCAGACGGTTCAGCCCGCGCACATCCTTACCGTACGATCCTGCCTCACGGCGGAAACACTCGGTGTATGCGCAATTCTTGATAGGCAGTTTGTCCTCATCGATGATCACATCACGATAGAGATTGGTTACAGGGACCTCTGCCGTAGGAATCAAGTACAAGTCATCTACCTCGCAGTGGTACATTTGTCCCTCTTTGTCAGGCAGTTGCCCTGTTCCGTAGCCACTGGCTTGATTGACAACAGTAGGGGGCATAATCTCGGTATAGCCAGCCTTGTTGGCCTCAGCAAGGAAGAAATTGATGAGTGCGCGTTGCAGACGTGCGCCCTGACCGATATATACAGGGAAACCGGCACCGGAAATCTTCACACCGAGGTCAAAATCAATCAAATTATATTTCTTTGCCAACTCCCAATGCGGCAGTTTAGCATTAGCGGGTTCGGGATTTTCCTCCGCAGGCCAATCGCGCAAAGCAATCGACGCTCCCTCAGCAGAGAAAGCCAAAGCGTTGTCCTGCTCCAACACTTTCAAACGCGCGCCAGTGGTGAACCCACCCACTTTTACGGCAAGGTTATCTTCTGCACTCGCGCCCTGCGGCACAATCTCATAAGGTACATTCGGGATAGTGAGCAGCAAGTCGCGTTGTGCATTTTCGGCTTTTGCCATCTGCTCATCGTAGGCGGCAATATCTTGTTTTAGCGTTCCCGTTTGCCTCTTGGCTTGCTCGGCTTCGTCTTTCTTCCCCTGCGCCATCAGCATACCGATGGACTTCGAAATCTTGTTCATCTCGGCAGCGGCAGCGTCTTTTTTCTGCTGTGCTGTTTTGCGCTCGGTATCCAAAGCAATAACCTGCTCAACGGCATTGCGTGCACCGTCGAAATGTTTTTTCTCCAATCCGGCGATTACTTTCTCTTTATCGTCGTAGATTTGTTTAAGTGTTAGCATATGTATTATACTTCGTGTTATTTGGTTCGCTGCGCTCACGTTGGTGGCTCACCAGTGTGAGCGTTAGTGGCTTCGCGTTGGTGGTTATACGTTGCGTGGTGCAGTATTCCTTGTTAAAAACAGATTTCTCCTGCCGAATTGCCGAAGCAATCGGTAGGAGAAATCAAAATACACCTGTTTCTCTCGCCGATTAAGCCTCTGCTATCGGCTGTATAGAGACGTAGGATTTATTGTTTTTCTTGCGGCGGAATGTAACAACACCATCTACCAAAGCATAGAGGGTATGATCGCTACCCATGCCCATGTTCTCACCGGGGTTGTGTACAGTACCGCGCTGGCGTACGATGATATTGCCTGCTTTAGCGAATTGTCCGCCCCAGACTTTTACGCCAAGTCGTTTGCTTTCTGATTCACGGCCGTTCTTCGAACTACCGACACCTTTCTTATGTGCCATAATCTCTGTTCCTTTCTTTTAAGCAATAACGATTTCTTTAACTACGACATTCGTCAGGTCCTGACGATGACCGTTCAATTTACGATAGCCTTTGCGACGTTTCTTGTGGAAAACCAAGATTTTCTCACCGCGGCACTCGTTGTCGAGCACTTCGCATACTACCTTTGCTCCCTCTACGTACGGAGCACCTACAGTAATGTTACCGTCGTTATCAACGAGCAACACATTGTCGAACACAACCTCGGCACCTTTCTCCACGGTGTTCATACGGTTGATGAACAACTTTTTGCCAGCCTCTACTTTGAATTGCTGGCCTTTCATTTCTACAATTGCGTACATTATCACAATTTTATTAAATTACATCGTGCAGGGCGGCTTGATAGGTCCTTCGCGCTGCTAATAAAGCACCGTTGTGCCTTGGTTTCATACGCTGCCTATGGCGACTTTCTAAGCCCTAACCCGAAAAAGCGTGCAAAGTTACGACTTTTTATTGATATATACAAATTTACAGGTAATTAAAACCAAAAAATCGCCATTGCACTATCTATGTATGGTAAGAATCACCACGGATAGACCTACAAAAAAAAGACCGCTCCACACAAGGAGCAGTCTTTGAATGTATAAAAAAGCAATACTATGCTTAGGCGAAGAGTTTGCCGAAGTCCTCTTGGGAGATAGACTTCTCCTCAAGTTTAACTACACCTTTGAGGGCATCGAAGATTTTATTCTCGGCTACACGCTCAATGATACCGCGGAGTTGATTTTCCTGCTTGAGCATCTCCTGTGCATAGTTCGTGAGGTATTGGTCGTCAATGTGCATCAAGCCGTATTGCATAAACTGCATACGTGCCACCTCTTTGGCATACGCCTCAACTTCCTCTTTCTGTACGTCGATTTTGAACTCTTTCATAAGTTGGTCTTTTGCCAAGTGCCATTTGAGTTCCTCGAGCATCTTCGAGAAATCCTTATCAAGTTCCTCCTGCGTCATCTTATCATTGGTAGCAAGTACCCAACGTTTGAGGAAAGCCTCGGGGAATGCCACATTCTCCATCTTCTTCATAATGGCAGCCTTAGCGTCCAAACCGAATTTGTATTTGCTGTCCTCTGCCATATTCTGCTCGATTTCGGCTTTGATACGTGCGCGGAAGTCTGCTTCGTCCTTGATATTGTTTTCGCCATAGACCTTTGCAAACAACTCACCATCAATAGCGGCAGGCGCATGGTGCGAGATAGTGCGAATCTCGAAAGTGAAGTCCGAGTTCATATCCTTGATATCCTCTTTCTTCAGCCCGAGCATGGAAGCCACTTCGGTCTCATTGCCGTAAGCCTTCATCGGGTTGAAAGTGATGACATCGCCTTTCTTGGCCCCCTCGAAGAGTTTAGCCTGCTCCTTGTCCTGCATATATTCAGGGTTGAGCATAGCGTCCTCTTTGACAATACCACCCTCTTTCTGCTCGGTCATCAAGCCTTTGAGTACATCACCGGGCACCACATTTTCGGTCTCGGTGTACTCTCCGAAGCGGTCAGCATACGAAGCCACCTGCTTGTTGACCATCTCGTCGGTTACCTCGATGTTGTAGTATGTCAGTTTGTTGTGTCCGTTGAGTTTGGCTTCAAATTCGGGAGCGACAGCAATGTCGAATGCGAAAGTGAATGTATCCTGGTTGTCAAGATCCATCTCAGGCGTCTGCTCATTGTTCGGCAGGGGGTCTCCGAGAACTTGGAGTTTGTTGTCCTCGATGTACTTGCTCAGTTGCTCACCGACTACTTTGTTCAGTACATCAGCCAACACGCCTTTGCCATACATCTTTTTCACTAAGCCGGCAGGCACCATACCCGGGCGGAAACCAGGGATATTAGCCTTTTGGCGAATTTGTTTGAGTTCTTTTTGAACAGCCTCTTGGTAATCAGCGGGCTCAATAGTGAGCGTGAGTACCATCTGCATGTCCTTCAGTTCTGTTTGATTAAATTGCATATCTTTTTGTTTATTAGTTTATTCCTTTATTTGTTTTAACAATATAAGGGTTGCCTATCCCTTGCGTATCCCTTGCGTATGGATTGCTGTTTGGCACGACTTTGGCGGGGTGGGGTCGTTGATGTTTGTTAACGATTGGCACGCTTGCGCTCAAGTTCGTCGAGGATGATTTTGCGCAGGCGCATATAGTGAGGCGTAACCTCGACATACTCGTCGCCCTTGATATACTCTAATGCCTCTTCGAGACTGAACTTGATTGCCGGTGGGAGCACTGCCTTGTCGTCTGCCGACTTAGAACGCATGTTCGTCAAGTTTTTCGATTTCACCACATTGATGACGATGTCACCCTCTTTGGAATTCTCGCCTACGACCTGACCGGCATAGACTTCCTCCTGCGGATCAATGAAGAAACGACCGCGGTCTTGCAGTTTGTCGAGCGCATACGCCGATGCCGTTCCGCCCTCCATAGCGATGAGCGATCCATTGACACGGGTAGGCATTTCACCTTTATAGGGCTGGTACTCCAAGAAACGGTGTGCCATAATCGCCTCGCCCGCGCTCACGTTCATTACATACGTACGCATACCCATAATACCGCGTGAGGGGATGGTAAACTCGAGGTGGATACGGTCGTTGACCAGTTCCATCTTGGTCATCTCGCCCTTGTGGACAGTAACAAACTCTATGATTTTACCCGAACATTCCTCGGGAGTATTCACAGTGAGTGCCTCAACCGGTTCGCATTTAACGCCATCTATCTCCTTGATAATCACTTGCGGTTGCCCGACCTGGAGTTCGTATCCCTCGCGACGCATAGTCTCGATAAGCACCGACAAGTGCAACACGCCACGTCCGAAGACGCGCCATGAGTTCTCCGTTGTACCACGCTCCACACGCAAGGCGAGGTTCTTCTCCAACTCTTTGGTAAGACGCTCCTGGATATGACGACTGGTAACGAGTTTGCCATCCTTGCCGAAGAAAGGCGAGTCGTTGATAGTGAACATCATCGACATTGTCGGCTCGTCGATAGCAATCGGTTTCAGGGGTTCGGGGTTCTCGTAGTCGCAGATAGTGTCGCCGATCTCGAAACCATCGATACCAATCAACGCACAGATGTCGCCACTCTTGACCTCGTCGGTCTTCACGTGCCCCATACCCTGGAAAGTATGCAATTCTTTGATTTTGGTTTTCACCATTTTGCCATCTTTCTTGGCGAGCGTTACATTCATGCCGTCGCGCAACGTGCCGCGGTGTACACGACCGATAGCAATACGCCCCACATAGGCATTATAGTCGAGACTGGTGATGAGCATTTGCGGCGTACCCTCCAACTCTTCGGGAGCGGGGATGTAGTCGATAATAGCATCCATCAGGGCGGTCAAGTCGGTAGTCGGTTTGCGCCAATCGGTTGACATCCAGCCGTTTTTAGCGGAACCATAGATAGTTTGGAAATCCAACTGGTCGTCGGTGGCGTTGAGGTTGAGCATCAGGTCGAAGACCTCCTCCTGCACCTCGTCCGGACGGCAGTTGAGTTTATCCACTTTGTTGATAACCACGATGGGTTTGAGGTTGAGTTCCAATGCTTTCTGCAGCACAAAACGAGTCTGTGGCATAGGTCCCTCAAAAGCGTCCACAAGGAGTAGAACGCCGTCTGCCATATTCAGTACACGCTCCACCTCACCACCGAAATCGGCGTGCCCCGGAGTATCTATCACATTGATTTTGTATCCTTTATAATCAATAGCGACGTTCTTAGCCAAGATGGTGATACCTCGCTCGCGCTCCAAGTCGTTGTTATCCAATATCAACTCGCCTTTCTGTTCGTTGTCGCGAAACAAATGGGCAGTGTACAACATTTTGTCAACCAAGGTGGTTTTTCCGTGGTCAACGTGCGCAATAATCGCTATGTTTCTAATTTTCTGCATATTCGTGCAATAATCTTTTATACCTTATCAAACTAAAAAGCCTGCAAAGTTACGACAATTTTCTTATATACACAAATTTTGACCGATTTTGGCATCAGCGTAGATTCAACAAGCAAGTGCAAAGTTAGCAAAGTCGGTGGAAAAACGGTGATTATATTATGTTTGGTGGTATAAATTTTTACGCCGCAAAGCGACAAAAAACAGACAAGACACTCAGTAATCACCTATACAAGAAGTATGGGGAGTAAGCATCACTTTTTGTGCAAGGTATTGCATATCCGAATAAAATAATGTACCTTTGCAAGCAATAAACATGAAAAAGCCTCAATGATAATGAAAAAGATACTATTCCTATTGTTCATTCCCATTCTATTGTGGTCTTGCACGCGTGCCGGAGTCCCCAAACCATACGGGTATGTACGTTTCACAATGCCCGATACGTGCTATGCGCCTTTTTCTCTCCACCATCCAGATGCCCAAGCCTACCCCTACAATTTTCTCCTGTCGGGCAATGCCGAGGTGCAACCGCGCATAGAGAAGGGGGAGCAATATTGGATAAACATCTTCTATCCGACGCTCAATGCCACTGTCCATTGCTCGTACAAGCCCGTCCGCGGCAATCTGCGCGAACTAACCAATGATGCGATTGAGTTTGTCTATAAAAATGCTTCGCACGCCACTTCTATCCCCGAGCAGGCATATTCGCATCCCGAAGCACGGGTTTATGGAGTGTTCTTTGATTTGGAAGGCAACACTGCGTCGCCTTACCAGTTTTTTCTGACCGATTCCACCCGTCATTTCTTTCGTGCGTCGGTCTATTGCAACTGCCGCCCTAATGCCGACTCGCTGGCACCTATACACGAATACCTGCGGGCGGATATGATTCACCTGATAGAGTCTTTCCAATGGCAGTACTGACGAACATACTTGCCGCCCGGCGACAAGGGCGCAAACTTCTTGCTCTACTGCTTGATCCCGAGAAAGCCGACTTGGACAGGCTTCCATTTTCGGGCGGCTACTTGCCCGATTATGTGTTTGTAGGCGGCAGCACCGGCGGCAACTGCGATGCGTTTGTGAAGGATCTGCGCCGCCGTACCGCTATCCCGATTGTCCTTTTCCCCGGTTCGGTTATGCAGTTCTCGCCTTCCGCCGATGCGTTGTTGTTTCTCTCGCTACTCTCGGGACGCAATGCCGAGACTCTTATCGGGCAACAAGTGCGTGCCGCGCGGGCAGTACAACTATCCGGCATAGAGAGTATCCCGATGGGCTATATACTAATAGACGGAGGCAAGGAGACAGCAGTGCAGCGGGTAACACACACACAGCCAATCCCACAAACCGACATCAACCAGATAATAGATACCGCCATCGCCGCCGAACTTTTAGGCAAACAACTTGTCTATTTGGAGGCAGGCAGCGGAGCCGCTACGCCCGTTGATGCAGATATAATCCGTGCCGTACGAGAAAATACGCATAGACCGTTGATTGTCGGCGGGGGTATCCGCTCGACGGAACAGATGGTTGACGCTTTTGGTGCGGGGGCGGATATGGTGGTTATCGGGAACCACTTCGAGGCACACCCCGAGGAACTGACCGACTTTTGCCAAACCGCGCAGCACCTAAGAAACGTATAATTGACCGTTAATATGAGCCTACAATCTGCTTTCTCCAACTATACCGAGGCTGTCCGCGCCATCAAGGATGCCATTTTGCAAAGCCGCTACCGTGCTGCCCGCAGTATCAACCGTGAAGCCCTGTCTCTCGACTACTATATCGGCAAATACATCTCCGAACACAGCCGCGGTCAATGGGGTACAGGTGCTTTGGCTATTATAGCCAAGCAACTGCAACAAGAATTGCCTGGATTACGGGGCTTTTCCGAAGGCAATATGCGCAAGATGCGTATCTTTTATGATGAATGGAAAAATGTATTTGAAGATAATCGTGCGTTGCCAACGCACGAAATTCGACCATTAACGACGGACGAATCAAGAAATCTACAATTACTTACTGATAATGAACAACTTAAAATTCGTACGTTATCAACGCACGAATTGACAGAGGAACAACTGCAACACTTTCTGTCGGTTCCCTTTACTCACCACTACGAGATTATCAAAAAGACCACCTCTCTGCAAGAGCGTCTCTACTATATAGAGCGGGCTGCCAAAGAGTTCTGGTCGGTGGAGAAACTGCAATACAATCTCCGCGAGAATCTGTACCACAAGCAGGCATCTATGCCGAACAACTTCGCCCGCACTATCACGCAGGAGGAGCAGCAACGCCGTGCCTTGCAGGCGTTCCGCAACGAATACCTGTTGGATTTCCTTACCATAGACGACCCCGATGCGTATGACGAGAAGCGGGTAGAGGACGCTATCGTCCATAATATCCGCAAGTTTATCATGGCATTGGGCGGCGAGTTCTCTTTTATGGGCAACCAGTACCGCCTTGTGGTGGACGAGAAAGAGTACTTTATTGATTTGCTGTTCTATCACCGCCGCTTGCAATCGCTGGTGGCTATCGAACTCAAATACGGCGACTTCAAACCCGAGTATGTCGGCAAACTCAATTTCTACCTGTCCGCTTTGGATGATATGGTTCGCCTGCCCAATGAGAATCCGAGTATCGGCGTTATCCTTTGCCGTGGCAAAAGCAAAAAGACGGTCGAGTACGCTCTTCGCGACACTACCAAGCCCATGGGCGTAGCCACCTACAAAGCCGCCAACGAACTACCAGCAGAGTACAGCCAAGCCCTGCAAGCCATCGAACATCTCAAAGAACTGATATAGTATGACAAACACCAAACTCATACACGATTTTGTTGCCCACTGGACAGGCAAAGGCTACGAGAAAGGTGAATCGCAACCGTTCTGGATTGCGCTGCTTCACGCTCTCGGCATAGAAGAACCCACTACGTTTATCACTTTTGAACAGCAAGTGCATATCGACCACACGGCTTTCATTGACGGTTTCATACCCGCCACCAAGGTGCTGATTGAACAAAAGTCGATACAGAAAGACCTGGGTGCGCCCATCAAACAGTCGGACGGTTCGCTGCTCAACCCGTTCCAGCAAGCCAAACGCTATGCCGCCGAACTGCCGTACAGCAGTCGCCCGCGGTGGATAGTAACCTGCAACTTCCGTGAGTTCTGGATATACGATATGGAGCAGCCCAACGGCGAACCGCAGGTGGTGCTACTGGAGAACCTCGAGAAAGAGCATTACCGCCTGCGTTTTCTGGTGGACATGGGCAGCGACACCCTGCGCAAGGAGATGGAACTGTCTATTCAGGCAGGCGACTTAGTGGGCAAGATATACGATGCCATACGTCCGCAGTATGCCCACCCCGACGACCCCGACACACTTGCCTCGCTCAACCAACTGTGTGTGCGTCTCGTCTTCTGCCTCTTTGCCGAGGACGCGGGGCTGTTCGGTGACAAGAACGAGTTTCACGACTACCTCAACCAGTTCCCTGCTCCACACCTGCGCCGTGCGCTGATAGACCTGTTCCGTGTCTTGGACACCAAGCCCGAAGACCGCGACCCGTACTTGGACGATGACCTGCGGCGGTTCCCGTATGTGAACGGCGGACTGTTCTCTAACGAGAACATCGAAATACCGCAACTGACCGACGAGATACGCACGCTCCTGCTCACCAAAGCCTCGGAGGACTTCGACTGGTCGGAGATAAGTCCCACTATCTTCGGGGCGGTGTTCGAGAGCACGTTGAACCCCGACACGCGCCGCTCGGGCGGTATGCACTACACGAGTATCGAGAATATCCACAAGGTGATAGACCCGCTGTTCCTCAACGACTTGCAGCACGAGTTGGAGAACATTGCTAACGACAAATCGCATAACTCGAAATTCATCATTCAAAATCTGCATGCTTTCCAAGACAAATTAGCATCGCTTACGTTCTTCGACCCGGCGTGCGGTAGCGGCAACTTCCTGACAGAGACCTACATCAGCCTGCGCCGTTTGGAGAACAAGGTTATCCGTCTCCTGCAAGGCGACCAGATGCAGTTGGGTACGTTCACCAATCCTATCAAGGTGGATATACACCAGTTCTACGGCATCGAGATTAACGACTTTGCCGTCTCGGTGGCGACTACCGCCCTGTGGATTGCCGAACTGCAGATGCTCCGTGAGACAGAGCGTATCTGCCAAATCGAAGCCAAACCCCTGCCCCTCCACGCCTACCACAATATCCACGAGGGCAACGCCCTGCGCACCGACTGGAGTCGGGTGGTCCCGACAGACCAACTATCTTACATCATGGGCAACCCGCCGTTTGTGGGTGCGCGTATGAAGTCGGAAAGCCAAGCCGAGGATATGCTCAATCTCTTTGGCAAGCAATGGAAGAATATAGGCAATCTGGATTATGTAGGCGGGTGGTATCTGAAAACAGCGCAGATGATGCAGACGAACCCCGCTATACGTGCAGCACTCGTATCCACTAACTCCATCACACAGGGCGAGCAGGTGGCTATTCTGTGGAAGCCGCTCTTTGAAGACTATGGTGTGCACATCGACTTTGCCTATCCTACCTTCCGTTGGGACAGCGAGAGCAGTCTGAAAGCACATGTACATTGTGTGATTATCGGGTTCTCAAAAGTGATAAACAACGCCCCCAAGCGATTATACAACACGGACAACACCTATCGTCAATGCCAAAACATCAATGCCTATCTGGTGGATGGACCGGATGTGTTTATTGAATCAAGGACAAAGCCGCTGTGCGATGTACCGCCCCTTTTGACAGGAAGTCAGCGCATAGATGATGATAACTTTATGTTTACTACTGAAGAAAAGGAGGCTTTTATAAAAATAGAACCCAAAGCCGCACAATTCTTCAGAGTGTGGTACGGCGCCGATGAATTTATCAACAATCGCCCAAGATGGTGTCTTTATTTAGGCAGTTGCTCTCCAACAGAATTGCGTACTATGCCACATTGTTATGAGATTGTGCAAAAAGTACGTGAATATAGACTTGCTTCCAAGAGAGCGCAAACTCTTAAAGCCGCCAACTATCCTAATAAATTTGGTTTAGAGGTCATTCCGACTACCAACTTTATGATTGTACCAGTAGTATCTTCCGAACGAAGAAGATATATCCCTATTGGTTTTATGACACCAGAGAATTTTTGTAGCAATCAGGTAAATCTCATCCCTAACGCTACCTTATATCATTTTGGTGTATTGACGAGCAATGTGCACATGGCGTGGATGCGTGCGGTATGTGGTCGACTGAAGAGCGACTACCGCTACAGCAAAGACATCGTTTACAACAACTTCCCATGGTGCAACCCCACCGAGGAGCAGCGGCAGAAGATAGAAGCCACCGCCCAAGCCATCTTGGACGCGCGGGCGAAGTACCCCGATTGCTCATTGGCGGACTTGTACGACGAAGTGACAATGCCTATCGAACTACGCCGTGCCCACCAAGCCAACGACCGCGCAGTCATGGCTGCGTATGGTTTCCCGACCACAATGACAGAGTCGGACTGTGTCGCACGGCTATTGGAAATGTACCAACAAATAACAAGTACGAAAAATGAAAAAAAAAATTTTAATGGTGCTATTTAGCCTACTAATTAGCGCAATAGCCGCTATGGGTATAGAGGATGATTTTATTTGCCAAAATGCAGTTGCATTTTTATCTACCTTATTGGCTTTGTACGTATTTTTTGCAACTTTGGTAAATGGCATTTATACACAACTATATCCGCATATTGACAAACAAAAATCTCAAGAAAAAGATTGCTCTAATACAATCTCTAAGTCCGCAAAACATTCATCACAATTGGTTATAATCTTATCCAAACACAATATATGGTACATAGTTATTGCTTTCTTTTTGTGTATTACAAGGGGAACTATTATACACTATTTACCTTCAATAGCACCTCTGTACTATCACTTTATATTGAATTTTATTGTTGATATATCCGTGACTTATGCCTATTCTCATATACTTATGTCTATATGGCATTTATACACATTGTACCCTAAGCGATATGTACAATAATAAATATATTATTACTATGGCAACACAAGAAGAAACAGACGAGCGGTATATGGAGATGGCGATCCATGAGGCGGAATTGGCATACGAGCAGGACGAGGTACCTGTAGGGTGCGTGATAGTGGCTAACGGACGGATTCTCGGGCGGGGGCATAATCTGACCGAGACACTGCAGGACGTTACCGCCCATGCCGAGATGCAGGCACTCACCGCTGCCGCCCAGACCGTAGGGGGCAAGTATTTGCCCGATGCCACACTATATGTTACAGTGGAACCCTGCGTGATGTGTGCAGGGGCTATCGGTTGGGCGCAGATAGGACGTGTAGTCTATGGTTGCGACGACAGCAAACGCGGGTTCCGCCAATTAGCACCGAGTGCCTTACACCCCAAGACGAGCATTACCGCCGGCGTTCTATCCGCCCGCACCCGCACTCTGATGCAGAATTTCTTTCTGGCACACAGGTAAACAATTTGAAAATGCGGGATGGCTTATCCACTCGCTATCTACTCGTCATCCACTCGTATTTTTAATGATGAGATTAACGGCTATTAGCGGAAAATTTTAACAGAGTTTATTTTATTTTTTCTGCACAGGTTCGCAAGTAATCTGTATCCCCAATCGGCGGAAAGTTTTGGTATCCACTTCCGAAAGCATTACCGTAGAGTGTGCCTGGCAGCCGTTGAGGCGCGGCAGTTGGCGCAACGCCTCGGCACAGCGCTCGTCGCTCTGGCTCAAAACGGACAGGGCAACCAACACCTCGTCGGTATGCAAGCGCGGGTTATGCCCCTGCAAGTACGCAATCTTGGTATGCTGAATCGGCGCAATCATCTCCTGCGGCAGCAGTTTCACCGAGTGGTCGATATGCGCCAGATGTTTCGTGGCATTGATGAGCAACGCCGCCGAGCAGCCCAACAAATCGCCCGTGTGGGCGGTGATAATAGTTCCGTCTTCCAACTCAATCGCCGTTGCCGAAGCGTTCTCCCTGTCGCGGCATGCCTTAGCCGCCACCGTGGTACGACGATAATCGGGTGTGATACCCAGTTGGCGCATGAGAAGAGTTATCTTGTTGATTTCCTTTTCGGCGTCGTGTCCGTCGGCAAAAGCATTGAGCGCGGCATAATACCGGCGAATCACTTCCTGCTTGCTTGCCTCGTTGCAGACCTCATCATCGGAAATACAGAACCCCACCATATTCACGCCCATGTCGGTGGGCGACTTATACGGATTATGTCCATAGATGCCTGTAAACAAGGCGTCTAAGACCGGAAATATCTCAATGTCACGGTTGTAGTTGATAGCGATGTTGCCATACGCCTCCAGATGGAAGGGGTCAATCATATTCACATCGTTCAGGTCAGCCGTAGCCGCCTCATATGCCACGTTAATCGGGTTTTTGAGGGGCAGGTTCCAAACGGGGAAAGTCTCAAACTTGGCATAGCCCGCCTCTATACCGCGCTGATGTTCGTTGTAGAGTTGCGACAAGCAGACCGCCATCTTACCACTTCCCGGTCCCGGGGCGGTAACAATCACCAGCGGGCGTGTCGTCTCCACATAATCGTTCTTGCCAAACCCCTCCGGCGAAGCGATAAGCGACACATTGGTGGGATAGCCGTCTATCAGGCGATGATAATACACGCGCACGCCCAAGTTCTCCAGACGGCGGCGATAAGCGTCGGCAGAAGGCTGCCCATTGTAGTGGGTAACCACCACGCTGCCCACATAGAAACCACGCTGCTGAAACTCATCGCGCAGGCGCAGCACGTCCTCATCATAGGTGATACCCAAGTCCTGACGCACTTTGTTGCGCTCAATGTCCATCGCCGATATAACTATCAGAATCTCTATACGGTCGGCGAGTTGCGAGAGCATTTGCAACTTCGAATCGGGCTGAAAACCGGGCAGAATACGCGAGGCATGATTGTCGTCAAACAGTTTGCCACCCAATTCGAGATAGAGTTTGTTGCCGAAAGCGGCAATACGTTCACGAATATGCTCCGACTGTATGCGGATGTACTTGTCGTTGTCAAAACCGAGTTTCATATATCTGTCTGTTTTTCAAATCGCCCACAAAGGTACTACAAAAAATCCTCATTTACAACACTTCGCGCCATATATTCGGGCGACCGCATTAAAATACCAAGAAATAGACGCACACATTGGCATAAAGCACATAGCCCCCCCGACAAACCCGCGATAAGGATTGAATTATGAATTGTGAATTGTGGAGGGATTCGAATGCGTGTTGGTAACGAGATAGACACCGGAGAAAACCAACAAGATGGCGATGGCTTGCAGGTAACCGAACACTGCCAAACCCATTGCCACAGACGCCAGACAAGATACTACCGGCTGAAAATAGTTGTAGATAGCCACTTGCGTGGGACGCAATACCTGTTGCGCCCAAGTCATCAGAATATAAGCGGCAAACGTGCCGAAGAACACCACAAACCCCATCTCCCAATAGGAATGTGCGGCAATCGTACTCCACGGCAGCGAAACAATATGCGGCATGGCAAAAGGACAAATGGTGAGTGTGGCGAAAAGCATCATCCACTTCATGCAAGTTACCACCGAATACTTCTTTATCAGTTTGCCGAATATGACCAAATAGGACGCAAACGAACACTGCGCCAACACACACATCACCGCGCCGAGAGCATCACGATACGGATTGGCCGACGCGACAGAGGCGGTATGCGAGGTGAGAATCACCATCAATGCCCCCGAAAGAGCCAGACAGATTCCCAAAATCTTCTGCCACGAAACACGCTCGTGCAGAAAGACGGCAGACAGAATCAGCGAGATAATCGGCAAAGTGGTGGTCATAATACTCGCATTGATAGGAGAGGTGAAACTGACGCCGATAGTGAACATACCCTGATTGAAAGAGATACCACACAACGATGCCAGAAAGAACATACCTATATCGTGCAAGGGGACTTTCTCCTGCTTTTTGCCCGCCCACGTCATCACGAGCGAGGTCAGCCAGAAACACAACGCCCCACCTGCCACACGAAACGCGACCATATCCACGCCGGTGAAATCGGTACGCATTGCGTCCTTTGCCAGGGGAGCCATCAAGCCCCAGATTATGCACGCCAACGCCATGGCTATATGCCTGATAAACAACTTCATACTAAAAAAACAGTCAAACTACCTATTATAAAAAACCGCACAACAAAAGGGAGCACTACATGTAGTACCCCCTATTCGATGTATTTCCGAAAAGAATCAGTATTGCGCCGTATCATACACTTGGTCTGCTACCTCACTGCCTGCCAGTTTCTCAATCAGGCAGAATGCAAAATCACTACTCAGACCGGGCCCTTTCGCCGTGATGATATTCTTGCTCTCTACTACCAATCCGCCGATATAACTCTCGCCGAGGTATTGCTCAAAGCCGGGGTAGCAAGTGGCTTGTTTGCCCGCCAAAATACCCAATTTGCCCAATACCGACGGCGCTGCGCAGATGGCAGCAATCAGTTTGCCCGCCTCGTTGTGCTGTACGAGCAAGTCGCACAACGCATGGCAATCGTCCAACTTGGTAGCACCTCCCGGGAGAATCAGCATTTCCGCATCAGAGAAATCGATGTCTTCGATTAGCCCGTCTGCCTCAATGGCAATGTTGTGAGCACCCAATACCATCGCCTTTCCTGTAACGGAAACGGTAGTCAGGTTGATGTTGGCACGACGCAAAAGGTCAACCGTGGTGATAGCCTCGATTTCTTCGAAGCCATTGTCAAGAAACAAATAATTCATAATTAATCCATGCGAAAACGCAATTAGTTATACTTAAAGTTATATGTGATTGTTCCTGTCTGAATTGATTTGTCGCTCTCCGAGAACTTGGCTTTTCGCGCCGCATTGAGAGCGAGTTGGAGGGTGGCTTGATCGCTGACGTTAGTACCACGCGCCACCTGTGCGTCTTTCACCGTGCCGTCCGCCAATACCCAAATGGATACGACCACTTTTCCGTCCTGATTAAACTCATTTTTCGGTTCCGGCAAGGCACCTTTGATAGAACGCCCCGCGAGCGACCAGTTGTTTCCGCCCGATGTGCCATGCCCTGCCACGGGGTTTCCTTTCTGTCCTTCGCCCTTGCTGTCGCCCGTACCTTGTGCACCGGCAGCGTTGTTACCAAACAGCGACCCCATCGCCGCCGCCTTGTCTTTGGCAGCCTGTTCTTTGGCTTTTTGTTCGGCGAGTGCTTTCTCTTTGGCGATACGCGCCGCTTCGGCTTGTGCTGCCTTGGCTTTCTCCTGACGCAGACGCTCAGCCTCCGCCTCTTTGCGGGCTTTTTCCTCCTTATCGCGCTGACGTTGCACGGCGAGGGTCTCCTCATCCTCCTGTGTCATCAGGTCGTTGTTGGTCGGTTTGGAGGGTGCCGGCGGAGGAGTAACACTCTCCATCGGCGTCGATTGATGTTCCGGCTCCGGCTGGAAACCACCCGCCTCGCGCACATCGCCGAAAGCCACTTCTATCCCCTCGTCCTCAGGCAATACCGGTGCGCCCATATAGACAAACCACAACAACAGGAACAACAACAGCAACGCTACCAGTGTACCTATCGAAGCAATGATATTTGATTTCTGTTTGAGTGTCATCTTTCCCAAGGCTCCGTCAATATCCGTATAAGGTCTTTTTATTCTCCGTTAATTGCCGTTAATTTATCGTTAATTCTCTGTATGGATCTTAATTTTCTCCATATAAAAGCCATTAAAGATCCATTAAAAAAGGCATTATCGTCTTTTGTTCTTTGTTCTCAAAGTTACTTTTTGGTGGCAACTACCAGTTTCATTTTATGCTGGTTGGCAATATCCAACACGCGGACCACCTCTTTGTAAGGAATGTCCTCGTCTGCATGGAGAGCGATATACATCGTGGAGTCTTGCTGCTGGATGTTGCTCAGGTATGCCTCCAAGTCATCGGGATTGATAGGTTGGGGTTTTGCCTTGCCCACGGCAACAAAGTAATTCCCCAAATTGTCAATGCTTACTTTCGCCACCACCTGTCGCGTAGTGGTTTTCGCACGCGACTGGGGCAGGTTGATTTTGATATCATTAGGCGACGACATCGTACTTGCCATCACGAAGAACAACAAAAGCAGGAATATCAAGTCGGTCATCGACGACATTGCAAATGTTGCCTCTACCTTATTTCGTCTTTTGAGAGCCATTATCAGGACAATGAATTAAGGACAATGAACAAAAAATAAGAAACTAAATCTTGCTTATCGATTGCCGATTGTCAATTTACATTATACCGGTTCGTTAAGGAGGTCCATAAACTCCATCGTGCGTGCTTCCAGCAGGCGTACCACACGGTCGATGCGTGCGACAAGCATATTGTAGGCAAACATCGCCAAGATACCTACGATAAGACCACCCACCGTGGTAACCATCGCCTCATACATGCCCGTGCTGAGTGCCGACATCTCAATCACACCGCCGGACGTCTGCGCCATATTGTAGAACGTGCGAATCATACCGAGCACCGTCCCCAGGAAACCGAGCATCGGTGCGCCACCGGCAATGGTAGCCATAATCACCAAGCCCTTTTCCAACTTGCCGACCTCTAAATTACCCACGTTCTCCACCGCCACTTGCACATCTTGCATCGGACGACCGATACGCGTAATACCTTTCTCAATCATGCGTGAAGCAGGGGTGTTGGTCTGCTTGCAGAGGTTCAGAGCAGAGTCAATCTTGCCGTCGTGAATATAGTCGCGGATACGGTCCATAAAACTCTTGTCCTCTTTGGTGGCGGTTTTTAGCACAACCATACGCTCAATAAATATATAGATTGCCCACGCGAGAAGCAGCGCCAGCACAATCATTATCCAGCCGCCATACTGCGCCATGGTCCAAAGGTTAATCGATTCTTCTACAGGCTGTTCGAGAGGCATTTGCCCTATCATTTCAGCCGTCATCGCAGTGTCTTGAAGTAACAACATATTGTTTCTGTATTGTATTTATTATCCATCAATTATGCAATTGCAAGCAGGCAAGATATTGTTTAATCGTCTCCTCTATGCCAAGGTATAGCGCGTCGGCGATGAGCGCATGTCCGATACTCACTTCTGCAGTCCACGGGAATGCTTCGATGAACGGGTGCAGGTTGCGCAAATTGAGGTCGTGTCCTGCATTCATCTCCATGCCCACCTCCCGCACTTTCTCTGCCGCAGCGCGATACATCTCGATAGCCGCAGCGGGGTCGTGGTCGTAGAGTTCGGCATAGGGACCGGTGTACAACTCCACCCTGTCAGCACCCGTCCGCTTGGCATACTCCACCATCTCGGGGTCGGCGTCCACAAATATGCTTACGCGGATACCGCAGGCATGGAAACGTGCGACCAGACCTTGCAAGTGCGTCAGATGGGTGCGAGTGTCCCAACCGTGGTTGCTGGTGAGTTGCGCCGGAGCGTCCGGCACGAGGGTAACCTGCGTGGGGCGCACCTCTGTAACGAGCGACACGAACTCCTCAGTGGGGTTTCCCTCGATATTAAACTCTGTGGTAATCAGCGACTTGAGCGCGTACACATCGCTTCGGCGAATATGTCGCTCATCGGGGCGCGGGTGAACGGTAATCCCCTGTGCGCCAAAGTGTTCGCAATCTACGGCAAAACGTTCCACGTCCGGCAAATTGCCCCCGCGTGCGTTGCGCAGCGTTGCCACCTTATTGATATTTACACTCAGTTTGGTCATACAGGTTTGCCTCGAGGAGATTTCTTTTCGCTGCAAAGGTACAACAATTTTCGTGATTGTGCAAACAAAATAACAAGCACAAACGGGTTTATTTATTCAACAGCACCCCCGTAGTGGTGTATGTATCTGCGCCATAAAGGATATACACTTGTCCGTCACGAACAATTTTGCGCACGGCAATAGTATCCGTAGTAGCATTTTCCAATGCCGTCGTCCCTTCATAGTAGGTAACCTGTATAGGAAGCCCGTTGGTATTTTGTGCGTCCAAAGTCAAACGCAGTTTACCGTCTGCTGCCTCCACTTTTACCGTACCCGTTGCCACAAAGAAACAAGGCACCTCCAACCCCTGCGATGTAAAGTCGCCGCACACCGACCCGACAACGGCATTATTCTGCACTCCCTGTCCTGCATAGACTGTTCCTGTCGCCTCCGAACTATCAATAGGATATATTCCGACAGGCAGCGTGGTGGCAGGGTCAATCGCAGTGGGATAGAACTCCAGATAAGTCAGTTTCCCTGTTTTTGAAAGAGCCTTAAACGACACATATCCGGAGGTTTGGAAATTGCGTGTATCGAACGCCACTTGGTCTGCATCGGTGTAATGCTGCACAAACTTGCCCTCCGTTTTATCATACTGGATAGCAATATAGCGGTAGTCCACCTCCATCTGGATATGGTAGAGAATAGTGTCCGTACCCAATATCTCGGCATCCACCTGATACCCAGTGCCCTGTTTGGTAACCGTCGCCGAAGCCGTGTACATAGCCACGCCCGTAGTATCATTTCCCTCTATCACACCTACATACGTGTAGCGCGGACGAAAATCGCCACGTTCATACTGCCCTTCGGGGGTGTCGGTATAAATTTCCATTGCTACAATATAGCGCAAATCTTCATTATACATATAGAACGACCCGTCCTCGCGATAATAGATCCCCTCACCCCGATTGTCGAATGCAATCTCTACCGTCTTTTTCGGAGTCGGAATAGTAAACATCAAGTGAATACGATAGAACTTGTTATCATTCCCATACACCTCCGCATCGGCCTCCCGTACGCCAGCCGTAGTATAAAGCGTCAGTTTGGTATTCACACTGCGTATCACATTGCCCGCCCCATCAGTAATCCTAGCGGAAACACTGCTCGCTCCTTCATACAATCCGTCTTCGCCTGTTCCCAAGCAAGCAATCGTAATGGTATAGTCATTATTACTGCCGTCCAAGAAAAAGGTGTTCATATAACTTACAGCCGACAAGTCAATCGACAGATTGTTGATGGCTATATCCACCGTATCCGTAACCGCCGACGATGTAACCGGATGATACAAATGCAAACGATAGAGTACGGAATCCTGCCCCAACATCGAAATATCGAAATGGTAAGCCCCATTTTCTACCGACACCACCGCTGAGCAATCTATTGCATCTACAAACGTAGAATCGCCTTTGTTGGGTTTGTTCGGGAAACGCACAAAAGTACTATACACCATTTCAAAATCTTTGGATGTATAAGTCCCCACTATATTGGTTGTATAGATGAGTGCACTGGCAATCACTTCTCCCTCAATCTCACCATCTATCACAACAGCACTTTGTCCGTCTTGCAGGTGGGCTTTTGGAAAAATATAAACCACTGTATCCTTTGGCAGTTTTCCGTCAGGCAATGCCGCAACGGAAAGCGCAGAATGTCCAGGAGCCGCCCACACCGCCGACAGCACCACACATACAACTCCCAACAATGTAAAAAACCGTTTCATAAAGCAATATATTTAGATGTTTATAATAATACAATAACTATTTTTAGTCGCAGAAATACAAAAATAGCCAAGCGTTTATCATATGCTTGGCTTTTATTGTTGCCTAACCAGGATTCGAACCCAGACAGACAGAACCAGAATCTGTAGTGCTACCATTACACAATTAGGCAATGACTTTCTTTCGAAAGCGTGTGCAAAATTACTGCAAATTTTCGATACGTGCAAACAATTCCGCAAAAAAATACTACTTTTCTAACAAATACGGCAGATATTCGTCCCGAATATACCGGAAATCCGGTATCTCGCACAATATTGACCTACATTCGTCTATCGCCCGCTGTGTATCACCCGTTTTCTCATAGCATTGGGCTATACACATACGCAACGACGCGTAGTTCCATAGGTGTGTGCAATCCATATTCTTCACAAACAGATTGCGCGCCCGCGTAAACATCTTCAAGGCTTCTTCCTTATCGCCGCCAAACGCCGACGGAGCATAAAAATCCACATTGGCTTTCAGCGTCAACACAAACGGATCATCGGGTGCCAACTCGGCTGCACGTTTCACCAACTTAAACGACTGCAAGCCTGCGGAAAACAAACGCGATTTATTTAGCATAAAATCGTATGCGTTTACTGATGACATGTACATACAATAGTACGCCTCCGATATATGCCCCTCCTTATATTCTGTCTCTACATGTCTCCGAAAAGCCGACAGATATTCATCGGCGTGCGGATCTTTTTGATCTATTGCCGTAGCCAGAAAACCATATTCATAGTTGATCAGACGCTTACGATCTTCCACAGACAACTCCTCCCATTTTGAAGTTGTCACAAAGTCTCGCCATACCGACATATCCTGTTGTAGAAACGCCTTGTATAGTTGTTCATCGGTGTATTGTGCAAAGCACAATGCCGAACAGAAAAGCAAACAAGCCAAAAGTATTGTTGTAATCATCATTGAAATAAAAAACAGACAAAACTATGCAATATACGTGCCAAAACACCGGGACACTATACAAAAGTACAAAAAAACACAACACGAAGCACAAATCGGGAGAATAGGCTACATAAACCACAGCCAAATAATAGCACTATCAAACCGCCGCCACTTTCTTTTTCTCGCGCAGAGACGACCATTTTGACAGACGGACAACCTGACCGACCGACGACATAGTTTCCTAACCGTTTCCACTTTTGTTACAGCCGATACTGTAGTATTCTGTGGCTGATACTACAACGGACAATCTCGCCAATGCCACATGATACTTGGCATAGTCGTAGGTAGTATAGGAGTGTATGTGCGCAAAAGCCGAAGCCTGCTGTTCATCATCCACCAACGCCAACTGATGTTTATCATTCATACGCATCCAACGCTTGGTGGCGATATTTTGAAAATAAGCACGATACTCATCGCCAAATTTACCATACTCATTATTCGTAGGTTGAGTACCATATCGTGTAAATTGTACATCTCCGGCCTTGTACACTTTCCACAAAGCATTCTCGCTCAACTCAACCTCTCCAGCTGCGTTTTTTCTCACAGATTGGGGTTTGCCATTGACATCCGCCAGAAAATAATATATGCTCTTATTATTGTCATCAGGAACACAATAGATGGATACGGTATCCCCGAACTGTACAAACACAGAGCAACATTGGTCAGCCTGCATAGTTGTTGAATACCATACAAAACTGCATAGACACAAAAGAGTAAATAATATTGAGTTATATTTCATACCCCGCATATAATACTTATGTTTCATACCCCAAACAAAAGATATAACGTTACATCTTTGTTTTTCGCACTAATTTCCATATACGCCAATGACGTACTACGATATACATCGCAGTACATAATAGCATAGGGAGTAACACATCGCCGATAGGGAGTTTTGCCTCACCGATAGCAGGACCATCGGGCTTGTTTGGGCGTCCGCCAACAGAAAATCTTTCCTGCGGAGACTCCTGCACACTCCATATACCACAAGCCGACACCTCATCTTGTACGATATAGTGTACCGCCAAAAACGACCCGGAACCATATACCTTGCATTGTCGAGACCGAGTTAAAGCAGAACCATATTGCGCAAAATCATCGTACCCGTTTGCTGACGGATACGATACAAGTCCTTCCAAAGGAGAGATGGTTGCGATATTTTCGGCATCGACATTACTCCAACATATTGAAGCATTGTCAAACATACCAAACATTTTTTCCGCCGTCTTTTTGCGAAAATTATACCAAATATAAAATTATAGCAGATATAAGATACAAAATTGCAGAATAAAGAAATATTTATTTCGTTCATTTTTCCATATATATAATAAAAAATAATGTACCGAAATGAACAAAAAGATAATAATATTTCTTGCAGTGTCAGCCGCATCGCTCTATGGATAGCATTATCCTTCATAGTACATATTATAACGTGAGTTCGATATAAAAAATAGAATAACGAGGTAGCATTAGGGTAGCATC
>SAMEA104315427__coassemble_383_pt1 | contig 55491 bp, 43 predicted proteins | sample SAMEA104315427__metabat2_high_PE_027 | metagenome-assembled genome bin SAMEA104315427 (sample SAMEA104315427) | gut metagenome | biome: Monkey gut; feature: monkey-associated habitat; material: faeces | place: China | collected 2013
GCAAACCCGCCCGCGCTTTTTGTTCTAACTGCCTTTGCACTTCCAAATCTGAACGTGTGATGTAAAGGGAACAGGGCATTTGTTTGTTTCCTTTCCGCCAACCTTGCCAACCAACCGACCTTTTTCTAAAATATACACCCCCGCCCGCGCACACGGGTATGTAGAGTTTCAAAAAAGGTCGGTTGGTTGGCAAGGTTGGCATTGTTTCGCGTACCCGCTATGCAAAAAAGTGCGTTTTGTTAAGATTCCATTACGCATTCGGCATTGTACCTTGTGCATTGAAAAGTCGGGTGGATGTCGGGTGGATGTCGGGTGGATAGCGGGTGCTTGCTCGTCACTCAAAACATATCAATTTTTAAGATAGACCGGCAAACACTTGGTAAATTGAAAAAAATGCAGTAACTTTGCAGCAAATTCAGTCGGTATGTCTAAAAAAGTACTCATATATATTGTTTTATCATTGCTCGTTATATCGCCTGCCTTGGCGAAGGGCGTGCCCGACAAACCTTTTACGGTGGTCATTGATGCCGGGCATGGCGGCAAAGACCCGGGAGCCATAGGCAAGATTGCTTTGGAGAAGAATCTGAATCTGGATGTAGCATTGCTTACGGGCAAGATGATCAAGGAGCAGTTTCCCGATGTCAACGTGGTCTATACGCGCCAAACTGATATTTTCCTTCCCTTGCAGAAGCGTGCCGACATTGTAAACAGCAATAGTGCCGACCTCTTCATTTGCATTCATACCAACTCATCTGAGTCCAAAGCCGCAGAGGGTGTGGAGACATTTATTCTCGGTACGGAGAAGATGGATAAGAACCTTGATGTGGCTATGCGCGAGAACTCTGTCATCAAATTGGAGGCGGATTATCAAACGGCTTACCAGGGGTTTGACCCCAATTCGATTGACTCGTATATTATGTTCGAACTGATGCAGAATGCCTATATGGACCAATCGCTTCAGTTTGCCACATTGGTGCAACGCCAGTTTGTGGAGAAACTGCATCGTGCGGAACGCGGGGTTCGTCAGGCGGCATTTTGGGTGCTGCTCAAGTCGGCGTGTCCGAGTATCCTGCTTGAGATGGGATTTATTTCCAATCCTGCCGAGGAAAAATATCTTGCCTCCGAGAAAGGGCAACGCGATATGGCGCAGTCGTTGTGCAATGCCTTTGCGCAATTTACGCATCGTACCGCATCGGCGAAGGCAACGCCTGTCGAGACACCATATCCTGTCCCCGTGCAAGATACGGTTCGAACTGCATCGCCGGACTCAGTCGCTGTGTCTCCTGCCGCTGCGGAGAAAAAAAGCACTACCTATGCCATCCAAATCTTGGCATCCCGTACACCCGTTTCCGACAAGGATGCGCGTCTGCACGGCTTGAAATGCCAATGTTTGCAAGTGGATGGCTGGTATAAATACTACTACGGTGAATCGGCTGACCGTGAAGCCGTGGTGCGTACCCAAAAAGAGGTTCGCAAACAATTCCCCGATTGTTGGATTATTAAATTGGAAAAATAACAGAATATGAAATACGCTCGTGAAATAAAAGTCGGCGTCCTTGCCGTTGTTTGTATCTTCTTATTGTTTTTTGGTTTCAATTTTTTGAAGGGAGTCAATATCTTTTCATCGATGTACGCTTTCAACGGCGTATTCGATAATGTTCATGGTTTGGAGGAACAGGCACCCGTGATGATACGCGGTTATAAGGTGGGGCAAGTGAATAGTATCAAGTACGATTTTGCGCGTGATAGTGCCTTTACGGTAGAAATATCCGTCAATCGCGACATCAATCTGCCGCGCGGTACAAAGATGGTACTTGTAACGGACGGACTGCTTGGTGGTATGGCTATTGAGTTGCAGCTGCCCGCTGTTTCCGGTCAGGACTTGTGCAAATCGGGCGAGATATTGCCCACCGTCTATGTCCCCGGTTTGTTGGAGGACCTGCAAGTGAACGTGCTGGCTTCCTTGGGAAATGCTGTTGACGGTATTGATTCTTTGGTGGCACAACTCAACACGCAGTTGGACAACGACCACCTGGCGAACACATTATCAAATGTGGATAATATATCATCTGATTTGACGACTGTTTCGCGCGACCTCAAAGGACTGATGGCACACAAGGTACCGCAGATTGTAGACAATGCAGACAGCACTATCAATAGCATCAAGCAGATAGCATCGGACATCAATGGGGCGGACATTGCCGCTACGGTGGCACGTGTGGATTCGGCTGTGGCACAGGTGAACACTACATTGGCGGACGTCAATTCGGATAATGGAACACTCGGTTTGTTGCTCCACGACAAATCGCTCTACCGGAACATTGATGCCACTGTCGTTTCTGCTGATTCGCTCCTTACCGACCTTAAGGCGAACCCGAAACGCTATGTCCATTTCTCCATCTTTGGTCAAAAAGACAAGAAAGATAGGAAAAAATAGCAAAATATAGAAAAGTAGGATTTGCAAGTTATTATTAGTTTGTACAAACGAAAAATTTATCGTAATTTTGCAACCGGATAGTAATAATGATTAAAGAATAAGTATAGTTTCTCTATTGTTTCGTACCTTGTAGAAACTGATAGATAATATGCCAACACAACCATTCATAGAGCAACTGAAAGCCCTTGGCAAGACTATTCTTCCCAAGGACGCTTCGTTGTGGCTGTATGGTTCTCAGGCGCGAGGAGAGGCTACAGAGGATTCTGATTGGGATTTGCTGATACTGCTCAACAAAGAAAAGCGTGAGTTTGATGATTTGGGTCGCTATGCTTCTCCGTTCACAGAGATAGGCTTTGATAATAATGAGTACGTTATGCCTATAATCTATACGCGCAAAGAATGGGCATCAATGTCCTTTATGCCATTTGCCAAGAATGTGGAACAAGATAAAATTGTATTGGTATGAGTTTAAGTCCCGAAGAAAGACAAGTGATGAGTAACCTTGAAATGGAGCGTGCAGAGCGTATTCTTCGCGAGGAAGTTCCTGTGCAGCAACAGGCTCATTTGTGGAATATGCTTGCGAATAGATTGTACTATGCGGTGTTTCACGCAGTAAGTGCTTTGTTGATAAAGAATAGTCTTTATGCTAACTCACATAAAGGGTTGCATATGCTTTTTAGTGAAAAATTTGTGCGTACGGGCATATTTTCAGTGGAGGATAGAAACATATTGTCGCAATTGGAATTGCTGCGTCATAAAGGAGATTATGATTGCTTTTTGGATACAACTGAAGAAGAGATTGTTCCATACATAGAAAAAGCTGGCGATTTAGTGAAGAAAATAAAAATGGTGATGGTTACAGGGGAATAATGTCTGTAATGGTTCTTCCTTATTGTTGGAAATGAAATACTTAAGTCCTTTTGTTTATGGGACTATAAAACGATAAACACATCCTTGTCTCGGGATGTTAATAATGAGGCAAAAGGAAGTTCACGCAGAGGTGTGGGGTGGGTATTATGGCTTGCGCAAGCGAGCATTAAGCCCGCAAGACATCAATGGGATGGGCTTCGCAGACATAATGAAAGGCGTTTATTGCGCTCTGTTCTGACGAATTGAAATGTCGCAGTTTCTTTAGAGTAATCGGGGCTTAGCAACGATAGATGTCCTCGGAATATAAGTGTATTTCGCAACCTGTGTAGGGACGCGGGCATTTTGCTTGTAGGTGGTACGCAAGTACCATTGCTAACGTTCCCTATCTATGCTCTTGGGTAGAGTGTAGTTTTGTTGTAGGTATGCGTATCGTCTTATATTGGCGTGGGCTTCGCGTTGTCGGTTCTATTACTCAAGGCAATGCGACAGCCTCAATTCGTGGAACGACGACGGTCGAACTCCACGTTTTTTTGTTATGTACTTGTCTAATCCAATTTATTATCGCACAGTCAGGAGTTCCTATGCAAAAAAAACACACTTATGAATAAAAACATAGTAATAGTACAAAACGCCAATGAAAGTAGAAAGGTTAGCGTTAGAGAGTTTATTGAAAATGAACTCTATGGAGTATTAGATCTACTGATTAAAGATGGGAAACATGTTTATTTTGCTTTTGAGGTTATCGCTACTGGAATAGAGTTTTTGGGGGAATGTTTGGATCCATACAAATTTGAAGACTCCCATCATAGCAAGGCGCGTTTTATTAATGCTATCAACACTTTTTCATCCTTAAACAAATACGCAAAATTTAATTTATACGATAAATTACGCTGTGGAATGTGTCATGTACTTCTACCAAAATTAGGATTAAAATTGGCAAGAGGATGTAGCGAATCATCCCAGAATAGTGACACCCTCTATATAGGTTCTTTCTACTATGATTTCCGTAATGCTTGCAGTGAATTGCTAGCACAAAACTCAACTTTATGGGGAAATGGGAAAAGTCCAAATCAACCTTGTTGGGAGGTCTCAACAGGCAACCATAATTCAACTCCAACTACTGCTAGTTCTATACATAAGTAGTGAAGTAAGCAGTGTTTATTATGTGAAACATTTCAAAACAATACTTTTATGAAAAAACATCTTTTTCTTTTTATTCTTGCCTTATGCACATTGTCGCTTTTTGCACAAAGTAGCGACAACGAAGATGGCGTAGTGAAAATTGAGCGTTACAATCAGAATGCCTATCGTGAAGGGCAAGTAATTGTTAAGTTCCGTCCCGAAAGTGCAGTTTGTATGCGCCGAAATGCACAGGGGAAAATAGTTTCTGCATCCGTCAACAAAGTTACAGACCTGCTCAACTCATTGGGTTTTGACGAAGCAGACGAACTGATGCCTTTGTCAGGTAATCAGGTATCACCACGCAAGATGCGTGCTTTCAATGGCGAGGAGATACAAGATAAAAACCTATCGAAACTCTATTGCTTCCGTGCCTCTAAAGATACGCAGGTCGATATGTACCATGCGATTGAGCAACTACAAGCATTGGACGAAGTAGAATTTGCTGAACCAAACTATATTGTTTATGCTTTGGCATCGGATAGTGGGGCTTATGTCAGCGAACCACTATATTCACAACAATGGGGACCTGCGGCTATTGGTTTGCCTGCTCTATGGAACCAACCTAAGATTACAAGCAAACGCCCTGTGATTGCCATTATAGATACAGGTGTCGATATAGAACATCCCGATTTGGCAGCTAATATATGGACTAATGACAAAGAAGCCAATGGCATCGATGGCGAAGATGATGACAACAATGGTTTTGCAGACGACATCCATGGCTGGGACTTTGTCAATCAAACAAGCAAGATAGCAGATTACAACGGACACGGAACGCATTGCGCTGGTATTGCTGCTGCAGTGGGAGATAATGGTATCGGCATTACCGGTGCTAATCCCGATGCGCTTATTATGCCTATTGCAGTTTTGCAATCCGATGGTACCGGCGATATAGCAACCATCATCAAAGGTATTGATTATGCTACTGCTAACGGAGCCGATGTCATTAGTATGAGTTTTGGTGCTTATTCCTACTCCATTGCCTTAGAGCAATCACTTGCTAAGGCGTACTTCAAGACCGTGCTCGTAGCCGCAGCGGGCAATGATGGTCTCAATATCAATCCTCTGAATGGTTTATATGGTGCTCCTATGTACCCTGCGGCATTTCAGTTTGTATTTGGCGTAATGGCATCCACCAAGCAGTCTGATTTGGCAGATTTTAGTAACTACGACTATGATGGTCCGATACTATCGTGCTACAACAATGACGAGACATTATATAACTACGAATTGGCTGCAGCGGGAAAAGACATTATAAGCACTTTTCCTAATGGTCGTTATCGCAAGATGAATGGAACCTCAATGGCCTGCCCTTTAGCAGCAGGTGCTATTTCTCGTTTGCTAGAGTGCAAGAATTATATAAACAAAGAGTACCTATTTGCGGATCTGATTCACACAGAGCACTATAGTGAAAATATGCCTTATAATTTGGATGTAATGGCTGCATATAGCATCCAGGACAAAGACCGTAAGCCTACTCTATCTATAGCTACTTATTACCTTACGGATACTTTGGGCGATAATGACGGGCGTGCAGATGCCGGCGATACACTTGCTTTCTATCCCGTACTTCGCAACGATTGGGGGTACGCTAAAAACATACGAGTTTGGATGGAGATGGGAGACGAACTGGAGGATGCTACATTGGTTAGTTTTTTAGATACCGATTCAGTGGATTTTGGACACAATCTTAGCAGTTATGCAAAAAACAAATCGGCAAATCCTATTCGTCTTGCAATTAGCAAACGCTGTGTAGATGGTCGCCATATCAAACTAAAACTAAAAGCCACTTGCGATAATACCGATAGTATCACAGAGCAACCTATTATTTTGGAAGTAGAAAATGGTGTAGAGATTGGCGGTATGCTGACAAAAGATATGACACTTTATCCAAATGTACACTATATTGTTACCTCACTATTAGCCATTCCTGCAGGAGTTACACTAACCATCAAACCGGGTACCATACTCAAGTTTAAGGATAATACAGGTATCTCCACAGCCATAGGTGGACATATTATTGCGCAGGGGAAGCCCGATAGTCTGATAGTATTTACAAAGACGGATTTGGGACAGGGAAGAAAGGTAACCATAGTCTCTGCAGATACTAGCATATTTTCATATTGCGATTTTCATTCTTTTTATGGGAATGCTGCAGCTGGGTATCAAGGACTCACTATAGATGGGGAGGCTGTATCTATATCTAACTGCTGTTTTTATGATATTAACAGTACCAACACCATAGTTCGGGTCCAAAATATCTCGCAATGCACTTTTTTCAATTCAACAATCTCGAGCCCTTTACTATCTGATTATCGACTACTTAGTAATTCAAATATATGTGCAAATAGAAAAGGTGGTTATACTATATTTACTAGCGGAAACTTAGAACTCCTTGGAGGTTGTGGGCTAATTTACGACAAATATGACCAATGGAATGAAAAACGAGTCGAAAATAATAATGTATTTGGCAATCGCTCCTTGTATAAGGATTATAAGGACTGGGTCAACTGCAATTTTTTATCCAATGCAAGCACCCCCGTCATCGTTGACGCACCGCAGTATTGGGGTTCTAATCGTGAAGACCTTATTAGTGAGGGAATTTGGGACTTACGAAAGAGCGTATCGTACTGTTACTACGACCTTTCTAAACGCCTATCTCGTCCAAGCCCGCTTGCACATGGTATTGTTTGGAAGGTGGTAGTGAATGGCTATGATGCACAAGATGAGTTTGAGCAGTTGCCGCCATTGGGTGTCGGCCGCCATAAGTTTGAAGTCTATTTCAATCGTGCTATGGACACCTTGTACACACCTACAATTTCTATGGGTGTGCGTAGTCCATACACCCAGATTAGCATCGCAGAGGATGGGCATTGGAATGCAGATAGTACCATCTATACCGCCTATCTCAACTTAACAGGTTCGATGGCAACGGATGGTTTGTGTCGTATCTATGTAACAGATGCCAAAGACAATGAACACTTCGATATTCCGACAGAGAACACTCGTTTCAATGTGCAAGTGTCGGCTGCGGGTTCGATGAGTGCAGGCTTTATGGCACAGGCAGGATTAGGAAAGGTTTATTTAGAATGGAACGACCAAGATGCCAACATCGCTGATGTACTCGGGTACAATATGTATCGCTACACGGTAGATACCTTAGGACACCCGGTAGATACTATTCGCATCAACCACGAGTTGATAGACGACACACTCTATACCGATTTCGATGTAACGCCCGGCACTACCTATTACTACTATTACAAGGTGCTGCGCACCGATTTGCAAGAAAACTCACCCAGCCATACCGTAGCGGGTACACCTCTTACAGCCTCGAAGGGCGATGCTAATGGTAGTATGACTGTGGATGTAGCCGATGTAGTAACAGAGATAGCCCACCTCACCAACGATAATCCGCAACCTTTTATCTTTGAGGCGGCCGATGTGAATAGCGATAGCGTCATCAATATCCTCGATGTGGTCGGCACCATCAATATCATTATTCATCCGCAGACGACATCGCTCGGTTTCTCAGACAACAATACGGCGGTATATACTATTGAAGATGGTGTACTCTATGTAGAAACTCCTGTTGTATTGGGCGGTGTGCAGTTCACACTCATAGGCGACCGACAAACCGATTCTTTCCAACCCTTGGAAGCATTGCAAGGCTTTGAGCAGGTGAGCAATTGGACAGACGATGAGACCTACACCTTCCTTGCTTATTCTATGAGCGGGAAGACCTTGGGCATTGGCAAGCACGCACTTCTGCGTATCGGCGATGCCACATTAGAAGGCATCGTTCTCAGCAACCCTCGCGGGCAGAATGTGCCTGCTATTCAAGGTAGTGCAACGGCAATCTCTGTAGCAGAGGCTATGCAGATGCAATCGGCATACCCCAACCCTTTCACTACCGAAGTGGTGATTCCTTACATCATCGGGCAAACGGGTACGCACAATGTACGCTTTGTTTTCAGCAATGTAGCAGGATTAGTGGTTGACACCTACTCCGCGCAACAAACCTTTGGCAAATATACCTACACATGGCATCCTACTGCATTACCCGCAGGTGTGTATTTTGTTACGCTCTATGTAGACGACAAAGCCCTACAGGTAGCCAAATTAGTTTGTGCTGCTAAATAAGGCAATAGTTTCGATTAATTTGCATATAAAAGAACAGGAATGACAATCAGCATGAAACCACACATTGGGAGATATGTGTGCTTATTTCTCGCATTGTGCTTTTGCATAACGGCAGCGGCAGATAATTGTCTGTCGCTGTCGCAAGCGAGTGGTACACCCAGTACGGAGGTTACAGTCTCGGTATCGCTTTCTAATACCGATTCGGTATCCGCATTACAGTTCATCCTACCTCTCGGCAAATATCTGCACTATATAGACGGCTCGTGTACATTATCCACTGTGCGTAGTAATGGGCATATAATCACAGCATCGCAAGTAGATGAAGAACTACGCATCTATATCTACAGTCTGTCGTTGTCATCACTGCGAGACAATGCCGGCGAATTGCTTACTTTTCGGTTGTCGTTAGGCAAAGAGCCTGCCCACTATACACTACTGCCTCAAGTGGTATTAAGCGATGCGATAGGGAAAGACCTTACTGCAAGCGTCAGTATGGGAAAGGTTACTATCTTAGCCCCTAAACTGCAAGTGCTAACGCAAGAGGTGGATTTTGGGCATATTCCTATTTATGATACTTATGTACAATCGCTCTCGCTGCAGAATGTAGGCAATCTGCCTTTGGACATCACAAACATATCCTCCGATGATGCTTTGTTTATCCCACAAACGCCTACACTCACCATTGCGCCACAAGCAACTGCCGATATTCCTATCGAGTACAGCCCTACCTTGCGGGGTAGGGCATCGGCACGACTGTCTATTCTCTCTAATGCTATCAATGGTGCGCAATACGCCACTATTGCAGCGGATCCCTTCTCAGTAAACGAATTGTATGTAAGTAGTGCAAACGGTGTGGCAGATAGCATTGTAGGTATCTCTCTTACAATGAACAATATGGAGCCGATAGTAGCAGTACAATGCGAATTTTTATTGCCTGCAGAATTGGTGTATGAGAAAAATAGTTTCTCTCTTTGCACGCCTCGTGGAGATGGGCATATAGCGTTATCATCTATGCACGGCGATACACTGTCACTCTATATCTATTCACCTACCAACAAGCCTCTAATAGCCAATAGCGGTGAATTAGCCACCTTTCGTTTGCGTCTCAACGGAAACTCGAATGCCTATAGTCTCACCCCTATGGATGTAGTATTGAGCAATGCCAATTCTGAGAATATGTTATCGGCTGCCTTTGGAGGTAGTGTATCCATACAAAGTCCGCAACTGAATTGCGAGAGTAGTATGCGGTTTGCAGATGCACCTGTTACAGAGATCGCACACGCCACATTACTCATACGCAACTACGGTGATGCGCCCTTACTGATAGAGCGTGCCACTTTCTTGATGAAAGGATATAGCGTGGTCGATACATTACCTCTGAGCATTTCTCCGTGGAGCGAAGCACCATTCACTGTGACTTATTCGCCACAACAAGAGGGTAATTTCTCCACCACGATGAACCTCTATACCAACGATCCAACAATGCGAATGAAGACTATTGCCATTTCGGGGCATATCTATGAACCTAACTATCTGTCGGCTGTCGGAATCGCTATACCCAATGATGCATATGCACTTTCGGTATCACTTTCCAACTACAGCGATATAGTGGCTGCGCAATTTGATGTACATTGGTCGGCAGAGATGACCACTTCGCAAGCACTATGCATACCATCTACACGACTACAGCAGCATGACTATTCTGTTACCCGCATCAACGATTCCACATACCGAGTATTGGTATATTCTATAACTAATACGCCTATTGCCGAACACGATGGTGAATTACTACAATTGCTATATACTCCAAAGAATCAACAAATAATCAACTACTGTGGTATTCCATTTACTATCGATAACATCGTACTAAGCAATGCAAATGGAGAAAACAAACAATCCCTTCCGTCTATAGTTTGCCAATCCAAAAGTAACTATAATAATATAGTTGACACATTGGTGGTATGCGATCAATATACTTGGAATGGCATTACCTGTACTGAATCGGGTATCTATACGGATACTCTCCAAACTATATATGGCTGTGATAGCATCGTAACCATGCACTTGACAGTTAATCAGAGTACAACCTCTGAACTCTCACTAACCGCATGTGATAGTTTAGAGTGGCACAACGTTATCTATACAGAATCGGGAGACTATACAGCAACTTTTCAAACCAATACCGGCTGTGATAGTACAGAGATTCTACATCTCACAATCAATAAAAGTGTTCATACAGAATCTTTTATCACTGAATGCAATTATTATTACGATACTGAGAATGGACACCTATACACCGAATCCGGTGATTACACAAAACATTTGCAAACAATCAATGGTTGCGATAGCATAGATGTTTTGCACCTAACAATAGAGAATAGTATTGTAGTTGATACAACACTAATGGCAGCGGATAGTATAATTTGGCAGGACAAAGTATGGTACGAATCGGGAGAATATATTGATTCCCTACAGACAGCGGCAGGCTGTGATAGCATCATATATGTAAAATTCATTATCGACCATATCGGTACGAGGCTTGATATTTCTATACAAAACTCATACATCGTTACTCCGAACCCGGCCAAGAACCGAATTTGTATCCGTGGTAAAGATATAGCCAAGATACAGATATTTTCTGCGATAGGTACTTTGGAGGAAGAAATCCCATGCACAAAAGGGAATGCGCAATATATAGATGTCTCTAACTTAGCGACAGGAAGTTATATAATGGTGATACACACCGACAAAGGCAGTATCGGCGTTACTCATCTTATAAAAACGATATAAGACGGGCTATACGCCTAAAAAAATAACATAGCCCCGTCGCTTATCTTATTTTCGACGCAATCTATACTCATATAAAAAATTAAACCACTATAGCCGGATTTTATAGTGTCCATTTAGAAACGCAATTTTGGGGGTACATTTTTGCCGCCTGTCAGCCCTTGTTGAGGGTTCCGAAACAGGGCAGACCGGCGGCAGACCGGCGGCGTCCCAAAAGAACCGTCCAAGGCAAATGCAATACAAAAGAATAAAAAAACAGGAGAGGATTTGTACCTCTCCCGGAAATCAGTTAATTTTGTATTGTCATGAGCAAACAACTAACTTCGGAACAAAGGTACGCCATTTATTTGGGATTGGCAAGAAAACAGAGTAAAAAAGTATCGCCCAAGAGATTGGCGTCCACCCATCGACTATTACGCGCGAGGTGCAACGTAACTCTAATCGTGATAATCAGTATGTTTTCGCTGTTGCCCAACGAAAATACGAGAGTCGCAAACACAGTACCTTAGGCAATCACCGCAAAAACGAGACATTGTGGTGGCGTGTGGAACAGATGATAAAGGATGAGGATTGGTCGCCCCGCCAGATAAGTGGCGTGCTTGCTAAAGAGGGTATGCGCTCAAACCATTTATAATCATGTCCATGCAGATACGAAAGGAGAATTGGCAAAGCATATGCCACATGAACTGCGTTATCGTCGCAAAGAGAAAAAATAGTATGTGACCAAAGGCACCAATATCCCTAACAGGACAAGCATTCACGACCGTCCCAAAGAAGCCAACGGCACACGTTTTGGCGATTGGGAGATGGACTTGATTGTAGATAGCCAACAGCATGTGATATTGACGTTGGTGGAACGTAGTACCAATATGCTACTGATGCAACGCATACCGACTGGCAAAAAGTCGGAACCTATTGCCAAGGCTGTGGTAAAGCAACTGTTTCCCTATCGCAAAACCGTCAAAACTATCACCACGGACAATGGCAGTGAGTTTGCAGCACATCAATTGATAACCAAAGGATTGTATGTGAAAGGGAAGGAAGATATAAAGGTGTATTTTACAGACGCGTACTCTTCGTGGCAAAAAAGGGTGCATTGAAAACACCAATAAACTGATACGGAAATACATACAAAAAGGAGCGGATTTCACACAATTCTCTGACACGAAAATTATGAACATTCAGAAAAAACTTAATAGAAGACCAAGAGAAAAATTGAATTTTATGACACCGAAAGATTGCTTCTTCAATGATTTTTCCTAACTTTGCACAAAATTGCATTTGTTATTGGACAGTACACCGGTCTGAAAGCAGTACAAAAACAAATAGTGCTAGGGTAGTGGTAGGGTGATATATTCGAGAACAGACGCTGTCGCCCGTTCTTTTCCCCTCGCTCTATCCGGCATATACAAATGCACAAAGAGTGCCACAAAAGGGTAGATTCTGTGTAACACAGATGGATAATTAGCATAATTTTTGCATACAATCAACAGAATGAATGAAAACTTTGTGTGTATCGCAAAGTATGTTTGTTGATTTCGTAAAAATGCTTTATACAATATGAAGACCGGACTGGTGTTGGAAGGTGGCGGAATGCGTGGGATTTATACCTGCGGAGTGTTGGATGTAATGATGGATAAGGGCTTTGAACCTGATGTGTTGTGTGGCACATCGGCGGGTGCGCTTTTTGGTGTAAACCTCCCATCCAAGCAACGTGGCAGAGCCTTTGACTACAATTATCGGTATTGTGACAATCCTAATTACGTATCCATTCGTTCTCTTATCCGCACGGGCAATATGGTGAATGTGGATTTTTCGTACAATCGTATTCCTAACGAGTTGGTTCCATTTGACGAAGCCGCGTACGAAGCCTCTAAAACACAAGTGTTTGCTACTGTAACCAACGTTAAAACCGGCAAAGCCGAATATATACATATCAAAAATTGTATGACGCAGATAGATTGGCTTCGTGCATCGGGTACGTTGCCGTTTATTTCGCGTAGGGTGCATATCGGTGAAAATGACTATTTGGATGGCGGATTGGTAGATAATATCCCGTTAGATAAAGCGTTTGAGGAGGGGTGCGATAAGGTAATTGTAGTGCTGACGCGCCCCATTGAATTCCGTCTAAATGAACACATGTATTTGCTCAGCAAGATATTTTATCCGCAAGAAAAGAACCTGCAGCAGGCATTGCGGGTGCGCAGCGCGAACTATAACAAACGTATGCAACAGGTGCGCCAACTGAAAGAGGAAGGCAAGATATTTGTATTCTCGCCCGAGACACTTCTCCCCGTACGTCGTTTGGAGCGCAATCCGTTTCACCTGAAGCAAGTGTATCACCTTGGTCTCCGTGATGCCACCCGCGAATGGGAACAATTAGAGACCTATCTGCAGAAATAAGCCAATACGAAGAGACATTGCTTTCTTGTAAAATTTTGTATACTGCCAATATCTGTTGTGTATGTGAAAAAAAAAGTGTACCTTTGTGCGCTATTTTGTACAGATAAAAACTAAATTCACAATGAAAGCAAAACATCTACTCTTTGTCGTAGCAGGCTGCTGTATGGGCTTTGCTATGGGTGGCTGTAAAGCAAATGTTGATTTGAAAAACATCGACAAAACCGCAGAGTTGGATATGGGTATCGCTCTGCCTGTGGGGTCGATGAGTGCAACCATCGGTGATTTTCTTGCCGACGGGCAGGTGCCGAATATCTATGTGGATTCGCTTAACAATAAGGGAATCCTAACTTTCAAAGATACATTCAGCATAGACAGAAAATATCACCAAGTGGACTTGAGCCAGTATATTTCGGAGAAAACACTCACAATGAATGTGTATGACAAGTTGCAGGGAACCCCTGAACTGGATAATCATCAAATTACGGGTGATGATAATAAAGAGATTACATTGGCATTTCCGCTGACTCTGAAATTGAAAGGTATCAACAATAACGAGAATAACGAGCGTTTGGATAGCGCATTGATAGAGAACGCGCATTTTGTCAGTACGATTGTCCCCAAAAATTTGCCGCTAAAATGGGAATGGATCAATAGTGTGAGCATTGATTTGGGGTCCGCTTTTTCTCGTCCGCAAGGTAAAAATGTGGTAGTCTATTCGAAGGGCAATGGGTATGGATATGGCCAAGACATTCCAATCAGTGTTACGGAGTTTACGATCAATTTGATGAAGAATAGGACGCCTGCCACTCCTGAGGCGTATTTCGGTAATGTAATAGATACTTGTGATTTTGTTATCTATTTCAATTTTACGGTACCTACTTCTGCCGGCAAGGTAACGATTGCTGACGATGCTGCGTTTGAATATCATCTGGGTGTGCAGTTTATTGACTATAAGGCTATTTGGGGTATGTTTACTCCATCAAAAGATATGTATGATGAGGATACGGTAAACATTGCCGAAGAATGGGCGGCTTGGAGACAACTCAAGAAAGCCAAATTGCCTTTTGCTGAGCCTGTTATAGATATGCAGATTACTACTCAAGTGGCAGGTGCATTGATGCTGCAAGGTGATTATTTGTTTGTGGAGACCGAAGACAAATCGCAGAAACGATATGCAACTTTCAATGGCAATCAAACGCTTTATCGCGATTTTAGTCCAGATGAATATCTGTCGCTTACAAGCACGATAGGCGATGCGGCAACTATGCATGTGCGCTTTGATAACACCGATGCTTTTGGACATATTGATCGCTTGTTTGCTATCCGTCCTGACTTCTTTGGATATAAATTCTCCATTGATTTTAATCGCCAACGTACTCCTCAAATACGTATTACTCCCAATACCGGAATTTATGTGGACGCCATTGCCACATTGCCTTTTATTTTTAATGAAGGGGTAGGTATAGAGTACAGCGATACCATTAATGATATTGATATCAGCCGATATACATTGGATTCGTTATTGGCTTCTGTGGATATGATTGATACGCTGAAAACGAGCGACTTAAAACTTATAATAAAGATAACCAATTCTATTCCGCTTGATATCAAAGGCGTGTTCTATGCATTGGACGAGAATGGAAATGTGGTTACCGAACCGGATGACCCCACCAAGGCATATCGTTTGACGGCATCCGATACCATTCGTATTCAAGCGCCAACTTACCGTTTTGAGGGAGGAACGGCGATACCGATGACCAGCGAACAGACCGAGATCCTGTCAATAGACAAAAAGCATTTTGATACATTCAGCAAGATTAAAAGTATTGTCTATACGGCAAGTATTGATGATGAATCGTTGCAAAGTGCATATCAACACGGTGGTTTCAATGTGCGCATTGCTGAGGATAACAAACTGAAAGTACAACTGGGGCTGACTGCTAAAGTGGATGCTATTTTTGATTTGGATAATATAACTGCTGAAAAATAAGGAGAACTGACCGATGAAAAATGTATTTCGAAAATTAACGGTTGTGGCTCTCCTGGCGGGCGCAATCAGTGTTCAGGCACAGCAAGTAACGACACTTTATTTCTTGGAGAACGCACCTATGCGCCACTTGGTAAACCCTGCGTTTCAACCGGTGAGCAATGGGTATATCAATTTCACGCCGCTTGGCTATACAAGTCTGTGGGTGGGTAATAACTCGCTAACAATGAGCGACCTTGTCTATATAGATCCGCTCACAGGAAAGACCATTACGGCATTGCACCCCAATGGTGATAAGGCAGCATTGCTTCGTTCTTTCCGTAAGGCTACGTTGGTGGATGGTGATATTACTGCAGACTTGCTAAGTTTTGGTTTCCGCACCAAGAATGAAAACGGTTATTTCCATTTTAATATCACAGAGCGTATTGAGGGTGGGGTAGCCCTGCCCTACGATTTGTTCGGTTTTGCACTCGGTGGAGGTATGCAGGACTTGAATGGAGGCGTCAACTATATAAATCTCAATCAGTTAGGTATTCGTGCTACGATGTACACTGAGATGGGTTTTGGCTATTCGCATCGTATCAATGACCAGTGGACGGTCGGCGGCAAGCTGAAAGTGCTGTTGGGTACAATGTATGCAGGATTGTCAAGTTCGAATCTCGGTATCGATGCCTCGGCTACAGAGTGGCGCATACACGGCACAGGTGACCTGATGGTGGCGGCACCAATCAATTGGGACATCGTTCCACAGGAAATAAATAAGGAGACTATGGAAGGCTTTAATGCCGATGATCTTATCAATACCGAAGACACCGGTGCTTTGATTAAATCACTGCTTACTCCGAGTGGTTATGGTGCGGCTTTTGACCTGGGTTTCACCTATAAACCTATTGAGCAACTGCAAATTACAGCCGCCGTGAATGATCTTGGATTCATCTATTGGAATGGCGGTCGTCGCTATAATTGCACAATTGATACCACCTTTACGGGCGTTGGAGATTTTACCTACGACCACTATGTCGTGGACGGAAAGTTTGATTCCGACAGTTTGCTAAGTGATGTAAAGACCAATCTGATCGGTATTGTGGATGGCACTACCGCTACATTGGCAGGTACAGGGTTTGCCCGTATGCTGAGTGCCAAATTTAATGTTGGTATTGATGCTAATTTTTGGGATAACCGCATCGGCGTAGGTATTTTGTCAAAGACACGTTTGTATAATCGTCGTTTATATGAGGAGGTTACACTCGGTGCGGCTTTACGCCCTTGTAATTGGTTTAACCTTGCGCTCAGTTACTCGCTTGTCGATAACGGCAAGTATAGTAATATTGGTGCAGGATTGAGTTTTATGCCGTACGATGGTATCAACTTGACGTTGGCAATGGATTATATACCGACTTCGTATGCCTATTATGATATAGAACAAGACGGTGGGAAAACTGTTCATTGTCCTATTCCTTACAAGGCAAAAGGTGTTAACCTTGCGTTAGGTTTCAGTATTGTGTGGGGAACCAATAAAAGCAAAAAGGATACCGACAAAGATGGTATCTATGATCGTTTGGATATGTGTCCTAATACTCCGAAAAATGTACAAGTGGATGCTTTGGGATGCCCTATAGACTCCGATGGTGACGGAATACCTGATTACCTTGACAAATGTCCGGATACGCCCGAAGCAGCTTATGGGTTGGTGGATAGTGTCGGTTGCCCTATAGACTCCGATGGCGATGGTGTACCCGATTATCTTGATGAATGTTCCAACACTCCTGCCGGTGCTATCGGTATGGTTGATGAGAAAGGGTGTGAGATAGACTCAGATGGTGATGGAGTTCCCGATTGGCGCGATGAATGTCCGGGAACACCCGTAGAGGCGCGGGGCTATATTGACGAGAAAGGTTGCTTATTGGATACCGATGGCGATGGAGTCCCTGACTACTTGGATGAATGTCCTGATACGCCGGAGGCTGCGTATGGTATGGTGGACGAGAAGGGGTGCCCGATAGATTCTGATGGCGACGGTGTACCCGATTATTTGGATGAGTGTCCGAATACACCTGCTGGTGCAGTCGGTTTTGTGGACGAGAAAGGATGCGAGATAGATACTGATGGCGATGGTGTACCGGATTGGAAGGACGAATGTCCGACGGTAGCAGGCCCGAAATACAACAAAGGTTGTCCTGAGGTGAAACGTGAGGTGCGTAACCTGCTCAAAAAGGCAATGCAGGGTATCCAGTTTGAGAACGGAAAAGCCAACATCAAGAAAGCTTCGTATCCGCTGCTTGATCAGATTGCCAAGACCTTTATTGATAATCCGACCTTTATGATTGAGGTGCAAGGACATACCGATAATGTGGGTAAAGTGGATTTTAACAAGAACCTGAGCGACAAGCGTGCACATGCAGTGATGGACTATCTTGTGAAGAAGGGGGTACCTGCAGAGCGTATGACGGCACATGGTTATGGTATGGAAGTGCCTATCGCCGACAATAAAACTGCCAAAGGGCGTGCATTGAACCGTCGTGTGGAATTTAATATTACTTTTGAGGAGATTACCTACGAGACAATCCTTGACCACGCAGATTCTACATTGCTGCCAAAGCAGGATACCGTTCAGGCAGTGCCAATGGATACTATTATTAGTAACCAATAAACTTACGCATTAACAATAAACTTATAAACAATAAAACAAATAAACAAACAAGTATGGGACGCGCATTTGAATATCGCAAAGCAACCAAACTGAAACGTTGGGGTCACATGGCTCGCACATTCACCAAACTCGGTAAAGAAATCACCATCGCTGCTCGTGAGGGCGGTCCGGATCCCGATAGCAACCCGCGCTTGCGTACGCTGATTCAGCAGTGCAAGCGTGAGAATATGCCTAAAGAGAACATTGATCGTGCTATCAAAAAAGCCACTGATAAATCATCGGAAGGCTACAAGGAAATCAATTATGAAGGATACGGTCCGCATGGCGTGGCTATCTTTATCGAGACGGCTACCGACAATAATATGCGTACGGTGGCCAATATCCGTTCGTATTTCACCAAACACGGCGGTACGCTCGGAACACAGGGGTGCTTGCAGTTTCTTTTCGACCGCAAGGCTTGTTTCACAGTTAGTCCGAAAGAAGGGGTTGATTTGGACGATCTCGAACTCGAATTGATTGATTTTGGTGTGGAGGAACTCGGTACAGACGAGGACGGAAATATCATTATCTATGGCGATTTTAACCAATATTCACAGATTCAGAAGTACCTTGAGGATAACGGTTTTGAAATTCAGAGTTGTGAGTTTGTACGTATTCCGAACGACTATAAAACGCTTACCGATGAGGAAAAAGAGTCGGTACAAAAACTCCTTGACCGTATAGAAGAGGACGAGGATGTCCAGAATGTTTTCACCAATATGGCGGAATAATAAATAGTTATTCTAATTGGACTAATTATCCAAATTAGGCTAATTATTTGATATACAATGGATATTATTCGTCAATACTTTTCGTTAACAGCGCATCAGGAGCAGCAGTTTGCTGCGCTTGATGCGCTTTATCGTGAATGGAACAGCAAGATCAATGTCATCTCTCGCAAGGATATTGATAATCTGTATGAACACCACGTCCTGCATTCGTTGGCTATTGCCAAGGTTTTGCCTTTTCAGCCGCAGAGCAAAATTTTGGATGTCGGCACGGGGGGCGGTTTCCCCGGAGTACCTTTGGCAATATTGTTCCCCGAGTGCGAGTTTACACTGATTGATTCGATAGGCAAGAAAGTGCGTGTGGCGCAGGAGGTATCCAATGCTCTGGGACTGACCAATGTACGTTGCATTCAGGAGCGTGTAGAGGAGGAGAAGGGCAAGTTCGACTTTATGGTCTCTCGGGCTGTAATGCCTTTGCCCGATTTGGTTAAATTGGTGCAGAAGAATATCTGTCGTACCCAACGGAATGCCGTGCCAAACGGCTTGGTTGTACTCAAGGGAGGCGATTTGACAGACGAACTGCGTCCATTCCAAAAGCGTGTGGAGGTTACGCCTATTAGCCAACTCTTTGCGGGCGACTGGTTTGAAACCAAGCAAGTCATCTACTTACCTATGTAGCCTGTATATCTCCACCGAATAAGGTATAGGTGATTGATAGGTGATTAATAGGTGATTCCTTATAGGATACCGTCTTTATCTAACTGCAGATTTCTCACAGCGTAGCGCTCTAACATCTAACTTCTAATTTCTCTCCAATGACAATCAAACCTTTCTATTTCAATCCATACCGCGAATGTACCTACGTGGTATGGGATGAGCAGAAGCAGAACCATAAGGCACTGCTGATTGATGCAGGTATGTATGGCGAGACGGAAGAAAAACGAATGGCGGATTTTCTAACCAAGGAGAACCTTTCGCCTATAGCCTTGCTCATTACGCATACTCACCCTGACCATATATGCGGAGTGGACTTTGTGCGTAGCAAGTATGGTATAGAACCGATTATTTGTCCGCCGGAAGGTGCATTGCAGATACCTGATTTTGTGGGAATCGAGGTGCTGCATACCCCCGGGCATAAGGAAGATTGTGTGTGTTACTATTGGCGTCCGCAAGGCTGTGTCTTTACAGGCGATACCCTTTTCAAAGATTCTGTCGGGCGTACCGATCTCGCTGGTGGAGATATGCTTACGTTGATTCATTCGCTTGATAAACTCAAGCACCTGCCCGACAATACGATTGTTTATCCGGGGCACGGCTATTCTACCACTATCGGGCGGGAAAAGCAGTATAATCCTTATTTATGAAATATAGCAAAAGTAATATCTTAGTAGCCATTGCCGCTGTGATGGTTACGTGCTATCTGACGGCCAACGTGATGGCTACGCAAATCATTCGTATAGGCGACCTCAGTATCTTTGATGCAGGTACTATCATTTTTCCCGTTACATATATGTTGGGTGAGGTGATTACCGAAATATGGGGATTCCATACCGCCAGAAAGTTGATACTTCTTACTTTCTGCTGTCAAATGCTTTTTACTCTCTTTGCTTGGATCGGAACGTTGGTGCCGGTACCGGTTGAGACGATAGGTATGCAAGAGTCGTACCGACAAATATTTGGTTTTGTGCCGCGTATAATGTGTGCGTCGGTGTGTGCCTTCTTGGTGGGAGAGACTACCAATGCGTGGGTAATGAGCTTACTGAAAGAACGCGTTGGTGGCCCGATGTGGACGCGCACCATCAGCAGTTCGATAGTGGGATATGCGCTGGATACCACTATTTTTGTGTGTATTGCTTTTGCGGGCGTTGTCTCCTTTTCGCAGGTAATGACTATGATTGGTTTTCAAGTGCTGGCAAAAGTGTTGATGGAAATCTGTTGTTCCACTCCGTTGGCGTATGCTATAGTGGCGTGGATACGAAAACACCTGTCGGAATAAAGATGACAGGTGCTTTTCGTATGGAGATAATTTGCGAATCTGTTTTGTTTGGACCGACTATTACATTCCGCAGAGAAAATGATACGTATCAAGGGCATATTTGTCGGTCATACCTGCTATCCAATCTACCACTAAGCGCAATTGATGATAGCGATCGAGGTGTAAGATGTCAGTGGCAACATCGGTAGGTATCTCAGGATGTTGTGCTTTGTATTCAGCTACTGCCAAATGCTGCATGGAGACGGAAATCAGTTTTTCTATACGCCAATCCTGCTTTTCGATAAGCAAATGTAATGTTTTCTCCAATATACCGGACAGGACTGTTGTCCCCATCATTTCGGCACGTGCAATCTCTGATGTACGGAAGATATATTCTAATTCAAACACACCCAAAGCACCGCATAGTTGGTTGTCTTCCAAGAGTTCTTTACCAAACGTACCCTGGTCAATCTCTTGCATGTGATCTATAAAGGTTTGTCTTGCTATGTGTGTAAGATAGTTCATCAGTGCCACACGTAGATCCACCACCATTTTATCATGCGTATAGTGGTCATTGTTGTATGATTTCTCCAAGTGCAACATCTTGACAATATCCATCACATTGCATTGCAGACTATTTGCCAAGTACTTGAAAGTCTGCTCAATACTAATCAAGTGCTTTGAGATGCCGTCTTCTAGATCCATAACACGGTAGCAAATCGTATCTGCGGCTTCCACCAGGAACGCCAACGGATGCCGTTTTATACTGCCGTCTTTACGGTAGAGATGGCAGTGAGAGGCGGTATGTTCCAAAATCGTTTGCTCGGAAGTGAAGACTCCGTGTTTGTGCAGTGCCACGTTCTCACTTTTGTTCTTTGAACCAGTGTTGGGGTACTTTAAGTATGCTCCGAGGGTTGAGTAGGTAAGGTTGAGTCCGTATAAATCATTGAGATAAGGCATTTTTGTCAAGATGCGAAATCCCTGTGCATTACCATCGAATTGTGTAAAATCGAGACGTTGCTGCTCCGACAAATCATCCAACAAGTGATTTCTCCGGTGTAGAAAATAGTCTTGTATAATGTTTTCCCCGCAATGTCCGAAAGGCGGGTTGCCGATATCGTGTACAAACGCTGCCGTTTTGAGAATGGCGGATATTTCGCGTTCCCAATCGCGGTCATCGTTACCATAGGTGGTTCTGAATTGTGGGGTGCGGCAGATACCGATTGCCAATGAGGCAGCAACGCTCATCACCTCCATAGAATGTGTAAGGCGTGTATGTACGGAGTCCCCATTGGTAAGAGGGAATACTTGTGTTTTGTCGTGCATACGTCGTGCGGCATTGCTGAATATCACACGCCCAAAATCGCTCTCGAAATCATTACGGAAATCGGGAACAATACCGTATGGTGTGTTTTGATGCGAATGTTGGTTGAAAGTAAACACAGATTGACGTTCGCGTTCTATGGACAGGTATTCATACCATTTAATATCGGCATACATATTAGTTCGTGTTTCGTTGATAGGGCAAAGGTACGGCTTTTTTGTGAAATAAGCAATAGATAACGGATTTTGATGGTTGCAATACAATGTCGAATGTATAGGTATTGCATAAAAATGTATGAAGATACGCTTAACCGCCCCGCAAAAAGCCTGTACTTTCTGCGTAATGGGTATTATGAGGTATGGAAATGGTATATTCTGTATTTTTTTGCATATTGTATGTGTGGTAAGATTAGGAATAGAGGCAAAACGTGGAGAAAATAGCACAGTGCTTGTGTATGTCTGTTTTTTTGTGTAACTTTGCACGCTAATCGTATTTGGAAAATCAATGGGCTGTAAGCAAGTAGATAGGTCTTCGGACGAACATAAGACGGGTAGGCTATTGCGAGTATGGGTAATGCTTGTGGGGGTGGTATGTTCGATAACTGCCGTTGCAGATGACAGACCCTATCTGTGCGAGTTGGGATTGCAGGCGGGGTGCGGATATTATGTAGGCGATGCGACAACGCACATTTTTAACAATCCGCGTGAGGCATACGGAGCGCATTTCCGGTATAAGTTTACCAACCGTTGGGCATTGCAGGTAAAGGGGCTTACGCAGCGTATCACGGGCTATGCATACGATGACCGGATGCAGAAACAGGATGCGATGTGGAGTACACAGATGGTTAACCTTGATGCAATGGCGGAGTTCAACTTCTTCCGCTTTGGTGGAAAGACATACGACACACGTATTAAGCCGCTGACCCCTTATATATTCCTCGGGGTGGGTGTGGCAATGTACGGCAACGGAATGAATATCGGCGGTTGGAATTGGAGTGACTATGGTGGCAAAGTGCCTGTGGCGTTTTATATCCCGATGGGTTTCGGATTAAAATGGAAATTTGCGAAAAGGTTCGGATTGAATTTAGCATGGCAGCATAATCTATATATGGCTGATAATCTGGAGGGTATGGCGAACTTGAACAATACATACGACCTCAATGGCAGCAATATATTGAACTTTGATGTAACTTCGCAACTCACTCTCGGCATAGTTTTTGAATTTGCCCAAGAGAAAAAGGAATGCAGAACCTGTATGTATTGACAATACGTAATTATAAATGTATGGATTATAAAGACCAGATAGATAAATCGCGTATGCCACGCCACGTGGCTATCATTATGGATGGAAACGGGCGTTGGGCGAAGAAGCTGGGGTTGGCGCGTATGTTCGGACACCGACAGGGGGTGCAGACCGTGCACAACATAGCCGTTGCAGCTGCAGAGATTGGAATAGAGTATTTGACGCTTTATACATTTTCTACGGAGAATTGGAACCGCCCGAAAGAGGAGGTGGATGCGCTGATGAGTCTGTTGGTGGATACGATAGTAAAAGAGACTCCTACACTGATGCAAAACAACGTGCGACTCCTCACTATAGGCGACATTGGTCGTCTCCCAGAGGCGGCACGACAGAAATTCGAGCAGTGTATGCGCGAAACGAGTCAGAATACAGGGCTTAAGATGGTGGTTGCTCTTAGTTATTCCGCACGTTGGGAAATAACACACGCTATGCAACAGGCTGTGCAAATGGCACTTACGGGCGGGTTGCGTGTAGAGGATATCAACGAAGAGTTTGTATCATCGTGCATGACGACTCGCAATATGCCTGATCCCGATTTGCTAATCCGTACCAGCGGAGAACTGCGATTGAGCAATTTCTTACTATGGCAGTTGGCTTATTCGGAACTCTATTTTACTGATTGTTTGTGGCCTGAGTTTACGCCTGAGGAGTTTTATAAAGCAATCGTAGATTATCAACATCGTGAACGTAGATTTGGCAAAACCAGTGAACAAATTCGTTAATATACTATTTTTTCTTTTTCTTGTATCTGTGGCTGCTTTGGCGCAAACTGCCAAGCAGACAATGGTTGCAGATACTATAGTAAGTGATTCGCCGTTTATACAGGACAGCGCGGAAACGAATGTCCCCGAGATTGAGTACTCGCTGCAACGTAAGACTTACGAGATTGCGGGGATTGAAGTGTCGGGGGCGGATAGTTACGAGGATTTTGTGCTGATAGGGTTCTCTGGTTTGGCTGTAGGCGATAAAATTGAGGTGCCGGGTGACCAGATTACCAAGGCTATCAAGCGCTTTTGGAAACAGGGACTTTTCTCCGACGTAAAGATCAAAGCAAAAAAGATTGAAGGCTCTAAGATCTGGTTGCAGATCGAACTCAAGCAACGTCCGCGTGTGTCGGAGGTGGCATATCAGGGATTGAAAAAGAGCGAAAAAGAGGATGTGGAAGTAAAGGTGGGCATTCGCAACGGCAGCCAGATGACACCGAACCTGTCTGACCACGCCAAGACGGTGATAAAGAAGTATCTTGCTGAAAAAGGTTTCCACAATGCCGAGGTGCAGGTGCTGGAATTTCAGGACCAAGACCATCCTGGGTATGTGAAAGTGGCGATCAATGTAGATAAGAAGACCAAAACAAAGGTGGGAAAGATTTATATCACGGGGAATAGCGCCTTGACACACAACCAGATCAACAAGGCGATGAAGAAGACCAATGACAACAATATCATCAACCTCTTCCGCACTAAAAAATTTGTTACTGAGGAGTATGAGAAGGACAAGCAGGCTGTAATAGAGAAATATAACGAGATTGGTTATCGTGATGCATACATTGTTGCCGACAGCGTGGTGCCGAACCCAGAAGACCCGACACGTGTGGATGTGTATATGACTATAAGCGAGGGAGATAAGTACTATATCCGCAATATCAAATGGGTGGGAAATACCGTCTATCCCTATGAGATGTTGGACGTTACTTTGGGTGTGAAGAAAGGCGATGTGTATAATCTAAAGACCCTGAATGAGCGTTTGCAGTCGGACGACGATGCTGTTGCCAAACTATATACCGACCGTGGTTATCTGTTCTTCAATGTCGATCCCGTGGAGGTGAATGTGGAGAACGATAGTATCGATTTTGAGATGCGTATGTACGAGGGCAAGCCCGCCACTATCAACCAAATCAATATCGTAGGTAATACGCGCGTGTACGAGCATGTGGTACGCCGTGAACTCTATACCAAGCCCGGACAACTCTATTCGCAGTCGGATATTATGCGTTCGCTGCGTGAATTGGCACAAATGGGGCACTTTGATCAAGAGAAATTGGTGCCGGATATTCAGCCTAATCCTGAGGAAGGAACGGTGGATATTACATATCAATTGGAGACTAAGTCGAGTGACCAAATCGAATTCTCTCTCGGTTGGGGAGCCACCGGTTTGGTGGGATCGTTGGGCTTGAAGTTTACCAACTTTGCCATCCAGAACCTGTTTAACAAGAAAGCATACCGCATTGTGCCGCAAGGTGAGGGACAGACGTTCTCCATCAACGCCCGAACGAACGGTATCTATTATACTTCGGCCAGTATCTCGTTCCTTGAGCCGTGGTTGGGAGGAAAACGTCCTAACTCGTTGAGTGCGAGCATCTATTTCGCCCAGCAGACCGGCTATGCCGATAGTTACTACAAGGCATATCAGAACCTATATAATACCTACTATAGTAACTATTATGCGTACGGCAACTCGTCGGACTATTACCAGCAGTTGCAGGAATCGTATGCCGACAAGGACAAGTATTTGCGCACGTTTGGTGTGAGCATCGGATATGGTAAGCGTCTGCGTTGGCCGGACGACTATTTCACGTTCTACGGTGAGTTGAGTTACCAGATGTATATGATGAAAGACTGGCCTTACCTGCTGATTGCCAATGGTACAAGCCACAACCTTTCGCTGAACCTGCAACTCTCGCGCTCCAGTATTGACAACCCGATTTATACCCGTCGCGGTTCACAATTCTCTCTCGGTTTGAAGATAACCCCGCCGTATTCGTTGATTTCGGGCAAAGATTATTCGCAAATGACTACGGCAGAGCGGTATCATCTGATTGAGTACCACAAATGGAAGTTCTCCGGCAAAGTGTTTACCCCGCTGAGCAAAGACTCCAAGTTGGTGCTGATGACGCGTGCGGAGTTCGGTTATCTCGGTAACTACAACAAGGACGCAAAATCCCCGTTTGAAACATTCTATATGGGTGGTGATGGTATGTCAAGTTACACCAGTTATTCTACCGAGTATGTCGGTATGCGTGGTTATACATCGGGGTCGCTTACGCCGTATGATGCCACTACGGGACGCAATATGGGTTATGTCTATAACAAGTTTACGATGGAGTTGCGTTACCCGATTGCGTTGGAGCAGAGTGCCACAATCTGGGCATTGGCGTTCGTGGAGGCCGGTAACTGCTTTGCCGACATCAAACAATACAATCCGTTTGACCTGAAGCGTAGTGCGGGTGTGGGTGTACGTATCTTCCTGCCGATGTTCGGTTTGCTTGGTATCGATTGGGGCTGGGGCTTCGACAAAATCAACGGTTCCGACCAGTACGGAAAGAGCCAGTTCCACTTCGTCCTCGGACAGGAGTTGTAAGTTAGTTATAGATTTCAAGATATATATTTGTGAATGGTATAGAAAATGATTCGAAACAAGTGTATATCTCTAAAAATGGACTATTATGGGGACTTTAATTGAGAAACGATATGTTCTGTGTTTATTGTGTATTATGGTGATAATGATGTCATGTACCAATGAGTTCGGGCAGAAACAGGGGCGTTTGATTGTAACGGATTTGCAGAGAGAGACGGTTGGTTTAATGGTAGAAGATAATAGTACTCTCAATTGCAAATTGGTGTGGAATGGTGAAAAACAGTTGCACGTGGAATTTGGCGATGTATTTCCTTGCGATATGACCAAACTGAATATCAAATGCAGAGCAAAGGGAAACACTCTATATATAGATGAATACTATAATGGAGGACAAGCCAACGGAATACAGGTTTGTAAGGTGCAATTTGATGTACATCCCATCGTACAGAAAGATTGGGTAGTATGTATAGGTTGCGGTAGTATATATGGGAATTCTGCAGAATATATATTCCCTATAACATTGAGCAAGGATAAAGAAATAGTAACGTATTTCTCTGATTTGAAATAAATGATGAAGACTATTGTCAAAAAATATCTGTTGGTTGCCGTTCTTTGTACGAGTGGCATAGTTTCTGCCTTTGCGGCAAAGGAGCAGTCGATTGCGTATATCGATATGGCATACATTTTGAAGAACCTGCCACAGTATGAGTCGGCAAATGAGCAACTGACGATGATAAGCCGCCGTTGGCAGAAAGAGATTGATGCGCTCAACCAAGAGGCACGGGTATTGGCAACCAATTACCAAACGGAGCAGATCTTCCTCTCCGAGGAGATGAAACGCCGTCGCGAGGAGGAGATTGTAGCCAAAGAGCAGGAAGTGCTGGAACTGAAACGCAAGTATTTCGGGCAGGACGGCGAACTGTTCAAGAAACGCGAGGCGCTCATCAAACCGATACAGGACGAAATCTATACTGCCATTCAGGAACTGGCAAACGAGAAACATATCGACATTGTCAAAGACCGCTCTGCGGATCCGTCACTTATCTATATGTCGAGCAAATTGGATATATCCGACCAAGTGCTGCAGAAACTCGGAGCGAGATAATATTTCAATGCGTAATCGTAATGAAGATTCGGGTGGATGACGAGAGGATGTCGGGTGGATAACTTTTTTAACATATCTCTGTCTTATAACCAACCTATAACGATCCTATAACAAAATTAACGGTTAATTAACGATGATTGACGGAGAATGTTTTATGAGTTTTTAGTGGTCTTTAATGGAGCATAGAATGTTATATGGAAAACCAAATACGGATAATTAATAACAAAAACATAATAATGAAAAAACTTATTTTAGCACTTGCTTTGGCACTTCCGATGATTGCCTCGGCACAGAAATTCGGACATGTAAACACACAGGAACTTTTTGCACAAATGCCGGAGATGGCTACTATCAAACTGAAGATGGATACCGTGCAATCGCAGTACGAAGGTCAATTGGCTTCGATGCAGGAGGAGTTTCAAAAGAAAGCACAGGACTATCAAGCCCAAGAGGCTACGATGGCTGCCGGTGTAAAACAGATCCGCCAACAGGAGTTGCAAGAAATGCAACAGCGTATCCAACTTTTCTACCAAACGGCAGAGCAGGATATTCAGAAAACTCAACAGGATTTGTTGGCACCCGTACACGAGCGTATGTCGAAGGCTATCCAAGCAGTAGGGCAAAAGGAAGGATACACCTATATCTTTGATTCTGCGGCTATGGTCTATATCGCACAGGACGCGGCTGATGTAATGCCGTCCGTGAAGAAAGAACTCGGCATTAAGTAATTACGTATTACGCATTACACATTGTATCATGGCTGACGGTTATCTCGAAACCCATTATGCTGAGTATGAGAAACGCAAAGCAGCGTGGCTCAAAAAGAAATCGCACTTACCACGTCCTCAGAAACCGGAGGACGAGGCACTATAGCGATGAATGATGCGTTAATGTGTATAGTGCAACAAGGATTTACAAATTCACACATTTTCTAATTTATAAATTGACTAAACCGTGGTAGAAAAACTGCAACAAACCCTGCGCGACTCGGCAGTAGCGCGTTGGACGGTACTCGTATTAGTGGCATCGATGATGTTCTTTGCCTATATGTTTGTGGATATCCTCTCTCCGTTGGCATCCCTGCTCGATACATCGTACAATTGGGATAGAGGCGACTTCGGTACATACGCTGCCGGTGAGTATCTGCTCAATGTGTTCGGCTTTTTGATTATTGCCGGTATCATTTTGGACAAGATGGGGGTCCGTTTTACAGGAACACTTTCCGCCAGTCTGATGGTTATTGGTGCCGCTATCAAATATATCGGTTTGAGCGATTGGTTTGACGCCAACAATGTGTCGTGGCTCAATTCCTGGTGGACGGATATGCCAGGCTCAGCAAAGGTGGCGATGTTCGGATTTATGATTTTCGGTTGCGGTTGTGAGATGGCAGGTACTACTGTGAGCAAGATACTTGCTAAATGGTTTAAAGGCAAAGAGATGGCACTCGCTATGGGACTTGAGATGTCTATCGCCCGTATCGGCGTGTTTGCTGCAATGCTTTTTTCGCCGATGATTAGCCACGCTTTCGTTGTGAATGGTACAGACTCCGTAGTGGCTCCGTTGCTTTTCTCGGCTCTATTGCTGGTTATCGGGTTGATTAACTTCTTGGTTTTCAGTGTGATGGATACTAAGTTTGACAAGCAGTTGGTGGAGATAGGCGAGGCAACTGCGGAAAAAGACCCCGAAGATGAATTCCATATTTCCGACCTTGGGCAGATCTTCAAATCAAAGATGTTTTGGATTGTGGCAATTCTATGTGTTCTTTATTATTCGGCGATTTTCCCTTTCCAACGTTTTGCCACAAACTTCCTTGAGGAAACACTGCAGATTTCTAATGCAGAGGCGGCAGGTCTGTTTAAGTGGTTCCCGATTTTGGCAATGGTGCTGACACCATTCCTCGGCGCATTTATCGACAATAAGGGTAAGGGGGCTACGATGATGATGATTGGTGCATTGATTATGATTGTGTGCCATTGCGTATTCGCTTTCGTGTTGCCGGTTTTCCCAAGTAAGACTTTGGCACTTATTACCATTTTGGTTCTTGGGGTCAGTTTCTCACTTGTGCCTGCATCAATGTGGCCCTCTGTTCCGAAGATTATTGACGAAAAAGTGCTGGGCTCGGCATACTGCCTGATTTTCTGGGTACAGAATATTGGACTTTGTCTGGTCCCGCTGCTGATTGGCAAACTGCGTGAGGCAACCGGTGGTTATCTTGTGCCGATGATTGTGTTCGCAAGTTTCGGTGTAATCGCCTTTATCTTCTCATTGCTCTTGAAAATTGAAGACAAAAAGAAGGGCTATGGATTGGAACTTCCTAATAAAAAATAAGGACTCGCTCAGTGTGAGTACCGACACACGCAATCTGCCTGCAGGTTGCGTGTTCTTTGCGCTTCATGGCGAGACTTTCGATGGCAACCGTTTTGCTGCGCAGGCCCTTGATAATGGGGCGGCAATGGCGATTGTTTCTGACGAAGATATGTATAACCAATTAGTGGAAAAGTACGGAAAAGAAAGAGCTATTCTTATCCCCTTTTCTTTGAGAGAGGGGGGGGGAGTGGTTGCTCTCCAGTCGCTTGCTCGTGTCTGGCGACGTGAACTCGGGGTGCCTATTATCGGTATCACGGGTACAAACGGCAAGACAACGACCAAGGAATTGACGGCTGCGGTGCTCTCCACCAAATACAATATCTACTATACGCAAGGCAATCTCAATAATTCCATCGGTGTGCCGCTTACGTTGTTGAGTATCACGCGTGCGCATGAGATGGCTATCGTGGAGATGGGGGCTTCGCACCCGGGCGATATACGTGAGTTGGTAAATGTAGCCGAACCGAACTACGGACTTATCACCAATGTCGGATGTGCCCACTTGCAGGGTTTTGGTTCTTTCGATGGAGTCCAACAAACCAAAAAGGAACTATACGACTATATTCGCGAGCACGGCGGAAAAATTTTCCGGAACACGGATAATCCGTATTTGGCAAAGATGGCGGGTAATCTGACCACTATTCCTTATACAACGGGTACAATGCCTGCAGGAACACATCTTGTTGGGAATTATAATGCGGAGAATGTATCGGCAGCACTCTGTGTGGGTGAGTATTTTGGTGTTTCCCGTGAGCGGGGGTTGGAGGCAATACGCAACTATATTCCATCCAACGGGCGTTCGCAGTCAATGGACACAGCACATAATCATTTGATTGTGGACGCATACAATGCCAATCCGACCTCTATGCAGGCGGCTATCAATGCTTTTACGGGCGATACATATATTCTTGGTGCAATGCGGGAATTGGGCGAATATAGTCATTTGGAGCATCAGAATATCGTGAATATGTTGGCAGAACGCAAGGCGGAACAGGTGTTTATGGTAGGCGATGAATACAAGGAAACTACCTGTCCGTATCCAGTGTTTAGTACGATTGACGAATTGTGCGATTATCTACAGAAACATCCGTTGCAAGGACGGCATATTCTGCTCAAAGGTTCACATTCCAACCATATGGAAAAAGCAATACAATACCTATAGACTCTATGAAAAAATCAGTTATCATCCCTGTAATTGTGGTGCTCGTATTGGGCATTGCAGTGTTGTTGTTTCTAAATTTTCACCAGAAGAAGGAATTGAATGAGATGGTGGAACAGATGGAGTTCGAGAAATCGGAACTCGAAGACGAGTACGAAGATTTGGCACTCCAGTTCGACGGGTATCAGCAGATGAATATCCAAAACGATTCGCTCCAAGAGCGTTTGGCACAAGAGCAACAGCGTGTGCAGGACTTGTTGGAGGAACTGCGTATCACCAAAGTTACCAATGCGCGTCGTATTGCCGAACTTAAAAAAGAGTTGGCAACGGTGCGTGCCGTAATGAAGGACTACGTGCGGCAGATAGATTCACTCAACGCTACCAACCAGCGTCTGACAGTGGAAAATCAGCAATACAGGCAAGAAAATCAGCAGGTGAAGCAACAGAACGACCAACTATCTTCCATCAACAACCAATTGACGGAAACTGTCTCACGTGCATCGATGCTTGAGATAGCGTCTTGCACGGTAACGACACTCAATAAACACGATCGTAAGACGCGTGTGGTGAGTCAGATACGCAAACTTCAATTTGACTATACCATCGCCAAGAATATCACTTGCGAACCGGGAATAAAGACACTTTATATACGTATTATTGATCCCGCAGGCAACCTGCTTGGTGAGAATGCAGAGCATTTATTCCACTTTGAGAGTGAGGACATTATGTATTCTGTGGCGCAACAGTTCGAGTTTACAGGCGAGGAGTACCAAGGTACATTCTATTGGTCTATACCCAATGGAATGGAGGCTGCGACAGGGTTTTACAATGCGGATTTCTTTGCCGACGATAACTTAATTGGTTCTTTGCCGTTTCAAATAAAGAAATAGCCCAAACAGGAAGAATAACAAATTAGGACTGCCTTTTTCACAGATTGGCAGCCCTAATTTGTGTATATCAAATAAAAGCAGTACCTTTGTACTCCTTTTAGAAAGGGCTTTGTCTGCGCCCGAAAGGTATATTATTTCTATACTAAATATGAATTGGTTTTATAGTCTGTTTTTTGGTACGGGTATCGCACACTCTATCTTTGTGCTTGCACTTGCCATCGCTTGTGGAGTGTTCTTGGGTAATAAACTCAAGATTAAAGGCGTAACGCTGGGCATTACGTGGATTTTGTTTTGCGGCATTGCATTTTCACATTTCGGTATGCGCCTTGACCCGCAGGTTGAGTCGTTTGCCAAGGATTTCGGACTTATCCTTTTTGTCTATTCGATAGGCTTACAGGTAGGTCCCGGTTTTTTCTCTTCGTTTGGTAAGGGCGGTTTGTCGCTTAACCTGCTGGCAACGGCTATTGTGTTGCTCGGGTGTGTTACAGCGTTTGTTATTCATCTGCTTTCGGGGGTTGATATTGCCACAATGACAGGTGTGCTGTTCGGTGCAGTAACAAATACTCCCGGTTTGGGTGCAGCGCAACAAGCGTATGCCGATATGCGTGGCGTCTCCAATCCTGACATCGCTACGGGATACGCTATGGCATACCCTTTGGGCGTGGTCGGTATTTTGGTCTCGATGATGCTTATTCGCCTGTTCTTCAATATCAAGATTGAAAAAGAGGAGAAACGTGTGAACGATGAAAAAGGTGTACAGGAGGAGATAGAGCACCTCGATATGCTGCTTACCAACCCGCAAGTGGAGGGCATTTCTGTCAAAGAGTTGAGTACATTGTGCAATGTGGAATTTGTGGTTTCGCGCCTGGTACATCCTGACGGACATGATGAAATGCCTGATGCAGATACCAAGTTGCACCAAGGCGACAAGGTGCGTATTGTTGTGGATTGCCCGCACGAAAAGAGTATTCTTTTGTTGGGCGAGAGGACCACTATTTCTGAAGAAAAAATTAAAGATGCTCATCTTGTTTCACGCCATATTGTAGTTACAAAAACAGAACTGAATGGAAAGCGTATCGGCGAACTGAACGTACGTGCCGCTTATCATATTTCTATCACGCGTATTCGCCGTGCGGGTATCGAACTGCTTGCTACCCCTGATCTGCGTTTGCAACTCGGCGACCGTTTGACGGTGGTAGGCGAAGAAATTGAGGTAGAGAAAGTGGCAAAGGTATTCGGAAACTCAGCCAAACGCTTAGATCTTCCTAATTTGGCTTCTATATTCTTTGGCATTGTATTAGGTGTGGCACTCGGTTCGCTGCCTATTGCTTTCCCCGGATTGTCCCAGCCGTTCAAACTCGGTTTGGCAGGTGGTTCACTGATTGTGGCTATCTTGATTGGCTATTTCGGTCCGAAAATGCATGTGGTTACTTACACTACCAGCAGTGCGAACTTGATGATACGTGAGGTCGGCATTGCGCTATTCCTTGCTGCTGTCGGTTTTGGCGCGGGCAAATCGTTTATTCCGACATTGCTTGCCGGCGGATATGTATGGATCGGTTATGGTGTGATTATTACGATAGTGCCTTTACTATTAGTCGGCATCATCGCACGCTCATGGCTCAAGTTGGACTATTTCACACTGATGGGACTTATTGCCGGCAGCACGACGGACCCGCCTGCACTGGCGTATGCTACTTCGCACACATCTTCTAACGACCGTGCCGCAGTAGCATATTCCACTGTCTATCCGCTAACCATGTTCCTGCGTGTGCTGACGGGGCAAATGATGATATTGTTTTTCCTGTGATATGTCTATTCAGACACTGAAAAATAAACTATTCAATCCCTCCGAGATACATGTCTCGGAGGGCACCGTTTATGCGGTATTGATAACAATGGGTGTGTCGCATTTATTGAACGACACAATCCAATCAGTAATACCTGCCATGTATCCGATTATCAAGGATAATTACGGATTTACCTTTGCGCAGATAGGCTTGATAACACTCTTTTTTCAGTTGGCATCATCTATAGTGCAGCCGATAGTGGGTATCTATGCAGACAAACGTCCACATCCGTATTCACTTACGTTTGGTATGTGGCTGACTCTGTTCGGACTGATACTATTGGCTTATGCCAATAATTTCCTGCTCATCGTGCTTTCCGTTACTATTCTCGGTCTCGGTTCGTCTGTTTTTCATCCCGAAGCATCACGTGTAGCACAGATGGCATCAGGAGGGAAGAAGAGTCTGGCGCAGTCGATTTTTCAAGTGGGTGGTAATGCGGGAAGTGCCATTGGTCCTCTGTTGGCGGCATGGTTGATACTGCCTTACGGGCAGCATGCGGTGTCGTGGGTAGGTGTGATAGCCGTGATAGCAGCTGTCATTCTCTTTGAGGTCGGGCGGTGGTATAGTGCAAAACTGACCTATATGAAACAGCACCCGAAGTCAATGCAATGTGCGGCTATAGATTATTCGAGACGCAAGAAATATGGAGCAATGACGATATTGGTGGTTCTGATGTTTTCAAAGTACATCTACACATCGTGTATGACCAATTATTTTACGTTTTTCCTAATGGAAAAATTTGATTTGTCGGTGCAAAATGCACAATATTGTCTCTTTGCATATTTGGCAGCGATGGCGATTGGCACGCTTGCCGGAGGGGTGTTTGGTGATAAGTTCGGACGTAAATATGTGATTCTCGGGTCTATTTTCGGTGCCGCACCTTTTGCACTGATTTTGCCCTATGTGAGTCTCGCTTGGACGATATTTATCGCAATTATGGCGGGTTTGATCATTTCGTCGGCATTCTCCTCTATATTGGTATATGCCACGGATTTATATCCGAAGAAGGTGGGTATGATTTCAGGATTATTCTTCGGACTAATGTACGGCTTGGCGGGTGTTGGTTCTGCATTTTTCGGTTGGCTTGCTGACAGAACGAGTATTGAGTTTATTTTCCATGTCAGCACTTTGCTCCCTCTGCTCGGTATTGTGGCAACCTTTCTGCCCAATCCGCAGAAACGATTAACAATTAACAATTAAAGGGTGGAGTATAGTTTGTTTGATGATATGGTGCAATGTACGGAGGCTGAGGTAAGACGGTTGCTTTCGTTGGTGAGTGAGCAACGTAGAGAACAGGCATTGCGCTATACTCATACTTTTGGGCGATATACATGCTTAAAATCATATAGTCTCTTGGTCGAATTGCTACGTCAACACGGTCTATTGGGGGAAAACGAATTGCCGGATTTTGAATATAACGAGTATGGTAAGCCGTATATAGAAGGTGGAGTGGAGTTCTCTATTTCGCACTGCAAGCAAGGTATATTGGTTGCAATAGACCAATACCCGATAGGGGTGGATATTGAGGGGGTTCGTCCTGTCAATAAGGCACTAATCCGGCGGACAATGAATGAGACCGAAAGGGTCTATATTGATGCCGCCGAATGTCCGGACATTGCTTTTACACACCTATGGACACGGAAGGAAGCAGTTGTAAAACAGCGTGGTACGGGTATTATCAGCGACCTGCATGAAATACTGAATGTTCCTTTGCTACCGCATTTGCAAACCATAGAAAAAGAAACCTATATTTATACGATTGCTACACAAAAAGAGGTTGTCTCATAAAAACAGAGACAACCTCTTTTTGCATATCGGAATGCATAAAGTGCATATTATGTGGTGGTAAAGTATAGGTATCCACATGGTATCCACACGACATCCACCTGACAAAGATAACTAACGGGTTTATGCAGTGTATGCACTTTTTTATGCAATGCAGGTTTATTTGTGCAGTTTTACGATCAGTGCGGATACCGGGGCAACCTCAATATTCGTCAGAGACAAATCAACACTTTTCCCAGTGAGAATATCAGTACCGACAAGATTATATTTACTGAGAATCTCGGTATAATGCGTTGTGGGAATGGTGCGTGCCTCGTCGCTTGCATTGGCAAAAACAAAGACGGCCTCCTCATCGGTATAGCGGAAAAATGCATATGTGTTGTCGCGGCTCAGGAAATGCATCGTGCGTCCTGTATGAATGACGGGTTCTGACTTACGCCATTGTAAAAGGCGTCTCTGATAATCAAACATATCGCGTTGTTCGTCTGTCAGTTGCTCGGGCATAGGAAGCGGCATACGTAGAGTGGAGTGCCCCTTGGACATATCCGATGAGTGCATATCATACTCGTCGCCGGCAAACACTTGCGGGATACCGCGCATCGTGGCAAGTAGCGTATAAGCCAGTTTGGTGCGGCGTGGATCCTGGTCTTTTACCACATCTTCAATACGATCCATATCGTGGTTATCGAGGAAAATAAGCAGGTTGTTGACATTGGCATAGAGATAATCCTGCGAGAGCGCATCATAGATGCGTGTCAGTCCACCGCCCCAACCATTGTCATTTCCACCAAGTGCCTGACGAATAGCCTCGTTTGTCGGGAAATCCATGACAGACGGCAGGTTACTATTGAAACCATCTTTGTTATTGCTACCGGATTGCCAATACGCCACAGCCGAAGCGGGACGCGTCCAACATTCACCCACAATGTTGATATCGGGATACTCTTCCCGGATAGCCTTAATCCAGTTGGCAGCGGGCATTTTCTCAATGTATGGGTAGGTATCTACACGCAGTCCGTCCAAGTCGGCATACTCAATCCACCAGATAGCCCACTGTTGGAAATAGCGCAACAGGTCGGGGTTCTCCAGGTTCATATCGGGCATAGGGTGGTCGAACCAGCCACGGTTAGAGAGCAGACGATCGTATTCCGATGCATTGATGTCGTAGTTGGCAGAGAACACATTGTTGGTGCGTGTGAACTCGTCAAACTGGTTCACCCAATCGCGATAGGGCAGATCTTTCATCCACCAATGCGCTCCACCGCAATGGTTGGGAACCATATCCATTATTACTTTGATATCATACGTGTGTGCGGAATCGACCATTTGGCGGTAGAGTTCGTTGGAACCGAAACGCGGGTCAATATGGTAGTAATCCGAGCAGGCATAACCATGATATGACCATTTTTCTTCGTCGTCAAGCAAAAGCGGGGTAGGCCAAATAGTGGTAGCACCGAGATCTGATATATGCCCGAGTTGGCTGATAATACCCTGAATATCACCGCCAAAACGCCCGTGAATGTTCTGCTTGTCGGCTTTCTCACGTGTATTGTCGGTCGAGTTGTTGCTCGGATCGCCGTCCACGAAACGGTCGGACATAATCAAATAGACTACATCGGCAGAGGTAAACGATTGTCGCTCACGGCTGCCTTCACGACGGTCGTAGATTGTATAATCGTAGGTGGCACGGCGGTTGCCCTTGCGCAAAGTAATGCGGTAAGTACCAGCCTGACGTACGTCCATATCTACAAAGAGATAGTTTTTGCTTTCGGCATTGTGCTGACCGGTAGGAACAAGTCCGATACATTGTCCGCGCATTATACGCCCGGCGGCGAGTTCTTGGATAGAGACGGTGGCATCTTGCAGATCTTCGCCGTAGAACATCAGTGTCAGCGGCTGGTGCATATCTGTCCACCAGCAGAGCGGTTCTACACGGGTGATTTTCGGGGCTGCCCATAGAGTGGAACATAGCAAAAGTGCTAAAAAGAGAAATCTATGTTTCATGGTTTGTTTGTATTAAAATGCAATGTTATTATCTATCAGTGCAATGGTCTATATTTCGTCCACCCGTATCTGATCTAATGTGTTGTGTTCACTTTTAAGTTGCAGGAAATGTTTCCAAAAGGCTTGCATTTCCAGTGGTGTGGACTGTAAGAATTCCTCCGAGCCTTGCCGGTCTATACGATCGAATACCATTCCTACAGTGATGAGGTGTGTATCAAGTGCCGGCTGAAAGGTACGATCTTCTTTGTTTTCGATGTATATTTCGCGCAGGAGTTTCGTTTCTACAAGGCGTGATAACAACTGATTGACCAACCGAAGCGGCAAGTGGTTTTGTATTGCCAATTCATGTGCCGTCAGTGGCGTCTCGTCATGTTCAAAACGGCGAATGATCACAGATAGCAGATATAGAGTGATGAAATCCTTATAACGGCGTGACATCCGCTCTACATCGTCTTGATATTCAAATAATTCGTTGTTCTGTATTGCAAATGACATTTCAGCCCCGATGAGTATCAGCAGACAGGTCCATTGCAGCCATGTGAGCAGGATAGGCAGTGTGGCAAATGCACCATAGACAATACTTGTTCGTGAGAGAAAGACAATGATATAGACCGATAGCATCTGTAGTAGTTGGAACAATGTACCAATCAATACTCCCGGTATCAATGCACTGACGAACCCCACTTTGGTATTTGGAATGGCGATGTACATCCATGTGAATAATGCCCAACAAATTACAAACTGAAATAGGCGCACCAATCCCGTTTTGATTTGAGCAAAAAACGCCGCATTATGGAGAGAGGCAACCACGGTGGAGTTGACAAAGATACTCATACCCGATGTAACCACCACCAAGATAGGTATAAGCACAACGATTGCAATATAGGTGGTGAGTTGACGGATGATAGAACGCGATTGTTTGACGTTCCAAATCTCGTTGAAAGCCGACTCTGCATTGCGGAAAAATGAATAGACCGCCCATAGCAGGATGACCAAACCGATACCCAAGAACACTCCGCCTTGCGCAGTATCAAGGTATCGCTCCACCATAGCCATAATAGTTGGCACAAGGTTGGTCTCGCCAAGGAAAGAATCGTTGAGTTGCTGCTGAATAAGGTCTGCTACACCAAAACCTTTTGCCACAGCAAGAATCATAGCAAGAATAGGAATGATGGCAAAAACAAGAGAGTAGGTGAGACTATTGGCGCGAACATTCAAGTTCTTTGAAGTAAAACCGCGTACAACCAAAACAATGGTTCGCAAAACCCGGTAGCCGAGACGCTTGCCACGACTTGTCAGTTCTGCATTGGTACGACGCCATACATCGTAACGCAAGAAATCGCGTATTTGACGATAGGTTGCCATTGTTAGACCGCCTTTGGCTGTTGGAGATTAGACCGCCTTCGGCTGTTGGAGGTTAGACTGACTATATTGAGCAAGTATGCCTATAAGCCGGGTTCTGTACCGACCGTGAGGTCGGTGTTCATCATTAATCTCGAGCAATGTATTGCTACATGCTTCTCTCGCTTCCTACCCTCCGACTCGCGCGAGTAACGCTCAAACATCGGTTTACATGGAATTGCAGCCCATAGTGTAGTCGTTTCACTTCACTCGTCTCTGTACCAGTGACCAAACATTGCTGCCTGACGGCCGTTAACCGCTATGGTACTCTTTGCTGCCCGGACTTTCCTCTTGGTGAGGGACAAACACAAGTGTTCTCTTCCTCTTTTCCAAGCGATGAACCGGCCTACTTGTCTCAATATACGTCAAATAACCCTCTATATTCAACAATAGCCCTCAACGGGCTACTACTGAGCGGCATAAGGGAGTCGAACCCTCCTCCTAAGCTTGGGAAGCTCATGCACTACCGATGTGCTAATGCCGCGTTTCCTAAAAAACGATTGCAAAGGTACACTATTTTTTCGAGATATGCAAATTTTTCAGTAGATTTCCACAATTTGGCGTGGAACACGGTGCGTCATCTGGCGGCGGGACATCGGTTGCACATTATCTGTCTGAACGGATGTAACACGCTGTGTAGCACTGACTTGTACAGGAATCTCCATTTTTTTTGTACCTATAATTACGGCATCGCTATGCAGGTTTTTTTCTAAGATATACAGATGTCCGTTGCGTTGTTGGTAGATGGTGTTCAGGTGCACTTTGGCGTTCATCTTGCGCAGGCGGAATTTCTCTATTTGTTGGCCGTCCATATTGAATAGGTTGAGTATCTGCAATTGGTCTTTGTCCAATTTCATACCAAATGGGATATTCACTTGCCCCTCGCCGTATTCGGAGAAACGACGCACTGTAAGCGTCTCAGAATCAAGAATATAGTTTCGCGTAATAGAGTATTTGACAATGCCAAAATAGTTATGTTTTTCCACATGTGTCAGCACGGTCTCGCCTTCGCTCTCGTTGCTGACCGACCAATTGCGCACATCGCCGACCCACTTCTCAAAATCATAACGAATGTTACCAATGGCAAATAGACCCTGATGAACCACTACGCCGGAATCGACAGCCGTAGCGGCTTTTCGCATATCTTTGTCGATACGTTCCAATCCATCGCCTGCTAAAATAGTGTCGGCTAAAGCCCGAATGGTCGGTTTGAAAAAACGTTTACAGTGTTCGCCTGCAAATTGTACGGAATCGCGATTTTCTTTGGTGGCTTCCGGTAGAATGACTACAGAGGCAATCATCTGTTCCATCCCCCACGCTTCGCCCTCGGAGTCCATACGCACATCGCTCACAAGGTGGTAACGTACCGGCTCATCGGCGAAATCACGCTCCATTTGGACATAAACAGAGTGGAGTAGGGCTGCCATTTGCTTGCGTTTATTGCGCTGTTTAGAGGCTTTGGCGGCAACTACGGTTTCTTCCAATGCAATAGGTTGCTCTCGAAGAACGATGGTGGCAGTATCTACGGCAAATGTGCCGAGCGGAAGGGTCTGTTTTTCATAACCGATAAAAGAGATGATAAGCGGGCTTTCTGCCGGAAGATTGGTATCTATGACAAAGTAGCCGTTATCATTGGTTGCGGCACCTACTACGGGGTCTTGTTCCGGATAGACGGTGGCATAACCGATGCCTTGTCCGCGTTCGTCCACGATACGTCCAACATAGTGCGTGGCATTAGCCACACCAATACACAATACACATAGTATATAGGAAATCAGTCTTTTCATTGGAAACGAGTAATGAGGTTGTATGCTTGATATATACCGAGTTCGCCAGCACGACTGAGGTCGGCGAGTCCTTGTTCGACTTCGTCTATATATATATAGGTGAGTCCGCGGTTGAAATAGGCTTCGGCGAAATCGTTGTCCACCTCGATGGCGCGGGTATAGTTGTCAATGGCAGCCTGCCAGTTGCGCTGTGTACAGAGGATATTCGCCTTGTTGTAGTAGGCAAAAGAGAAATCGGGTTGCAGGCGGATGACCTGGTCATAGTCGCGAAGCATAATATCGAAGTCCATATTGGCTTCTGCGGTCAGTTCGCCCGTAGCACGCTGATACTCAAGCAACCGATAGCGCCAATTGGCACGGCAGAAATAGATGACGGCATCCATATCATCGTCCGCCCTGTTTGCCGCCCGGGTACAATCGTCAATAGCCGATGAGTAGTCCTGTACGAGGGCGAACTCAATGGCACGCGCAAAGAATATGGCCGCGTGGGTATTGTTGGTCGGGGTATTGCGAGGCGTGTTGAGCAGGTCAAGTTGGTCTATTTGTTGCGAAAGGTTGCTTATCTGTGAAAAATGGTAATTGACCATATCGGCAGTAAGGGGTGTCTCCTGTACGGTGAAATGCAGGGGAGCGGGGAGCAACTGGGCGCGGTTGAGTTGTTCCACTGCTTGCTGATAGTAGTTGGTGCGGCGCAAAGACTGCTCCTGCGCATAGTAGGACAGGGTGATATTCGGTTCGTTGACCACATCGGTGTAGCGTTTTTGGATACTGCCACGGGTCTCGGAGTTGTATTTCTGTTCGTCTTCGGTCGGTTCGGACTGGTTTTGCGCCGTGCGCGAAGAGAACTCTTTGCGGCGGTCGTGGCGTTGCGGTTGTGCCTCGGCTACCTGCACATCGGTATTAGGCGCAGATTGTTGCTGGGCTTGGAGTTGCTCTTTGTTGTTCTCGAGATCGGCTGCCTGTTGGCGATAGCGGAATGCTGTCTTGCTGTTGCCTTGTGCCGTGGCGGCTTGCGCTGCGAGATAGTAGGACGGGAGAAAATACGGATAGCAGGCGATGAGCGTGTCAAAGTCCTGCCGTGCCTGTTTCCATTGGCGCAGTTGCATTTCCACCAATCCGCGTTGGTAGCGCATCTCGGTGCGGTCGGGGTCAAGGTCAATCGCCTGTGACAGGTCTTCGAGGGCACGGTTGTAGTCGCCGAGTTCCTGACGCAACACACCACGGTTGTAGTAGCACTGGGCATCGTCGGGCGATATGGAAACGGCTTTGTCGTAGTCGGCGAGAGCACCACGATAGTTGTGTTTATGATAGAAAATAATACCACGATTGATGTAATCACCAGCCCACTTGGAACCGAGATTGATGGCGCGTGTGAGTTGCACGAGGGCATCGTCTTCGTTGTCCTGCATCAGGTTGACGACACCGAGAGCCGACCAGTTGGCAGGGTTCTGCGAATCCAACTCGGTGGTGCGGGTAAATGCCTCTACAGCACAGGCGGTGTCCTGCATTTGCAGGCAGATTGCCCCCTTTTCAAAGAGGAGTGAAGCGGACTGCGGTTCGCGGCGAAGCAGCGTTTGCAGGTCGCTCATAGCAAGGTCGTATTTTTTTTGTGCGGCTCGTGCGTCGGCACGCAGGAGAAGGTAGGTTTTGTTCTCGGGAGAAAAGACAAGGGCTTGCGTAAAATCCTTTTCAGCAAGGTCAAACTCGTGCAACTGACGATAGACGAAACCGCGGGTGTAGTAGGCACCCGGTTGGAACGGATTGCGCTCGACCGATGCATCGCAATCGCGCAAAGCCCCTTGATAATCTTCGAGTTGTATCTTGGCTATGGCACGAAAAAGATAGGGCTCTGCCAAATAGGGCTTGAGTTTGATGACCTGATTAAAATACTGAATAGACAATACATAGTCTTCGAAATACAGCGCATTGCGCCCGATAGCCGTGATACGATCAGTATTCAGTTGCGCATAAGCGTAACTGAAACTGCCGAGAAAAAGCATTACAACACCTCCCCGCAAAAAGGCGGTATGCAAAACGGACAATATGTATTGTATGTGTCGCTGCAAATCAAAAAAATGCCGGTCTATCCTATAACTATCCTATAACGAATCACCTATACATTATTCGGTAAAGTCAAGGTCAGGGTAACATCAGGGAAAGAACATGGAAAACATTACACATTGTTGTGCATTTACGCATTATTTGCACCCTGTATTGGGGTCGAACCAGTCGGGGACATCGAACTGTTCGGTTTCGAGATAGCCGAGAGAGGTGTCCTTATAGACCTTTTGCATGTAGATGGCATAGATAGGCAATGCCATAGAGGCACCCTGTCCTTCGGCGAGATTGTCGAAGTGGATAGCACGGTCTTCGCCGCCCACCCATACACCGCTCACGAGCGATGGGGTGAAGCCCATAAACCAACCGTCGGAGTTGTTGTTGGTAGTACCCGTTTTGCCACCCATTGGGGCTTTGATACCATATCTATAGCGCACGCGCACGCCCGTACCATGGTCCACCACATTGCGAAGCATATAAATCATTTTGTATGCAGTGCTTTCGCTAATCACTTCGTGCGTCTGAGGCATAAACGAAGCAATCACATTGCCGTTGTTGTCCTCTATTCGTGTTACGTAGAGCGGTTCGGTGCGAATACCCTTGTTGGCAAAGGTGGTATAAGCGTCCACCATTTCCTGTACGCTCACCTCGCAAGGTCCGAGACAGAGACTGATGACTGGATCAAGTTGCCCCTGGATACCAAACGATTGCATTAAGCGTACCAACTGCTTGGGTGTATAGAGCGACATCAGATAGGCGGTAATCCAGTTGGATGAGTTCTGCAAGCCCCAGTTGAGCGTAACAATCTCCCCGCGATTTTTGGCGTGTGTGTCGCGCGGAGTCCAAGGACGACCGTTGGCGTCATACAACGTGATTTCGTCGTTCACCACCTTGTCGCATGGCCACATACCCTCGTCCATCGCCAGAGTATAGAGATAGGGTTTGACGGTGGACCCCACCTGACGGCGACCGACGGTAGCCATATCGTATTGGAAATGAGTGAAGTTTGGTCCACCCACATAGGCTTTGACGTGTCCCGTATGCGGATCCATCGACATAAATCCGCAACGCAAGTAGTACTTGAGCCAGCGTATCGAGTCCATAGGCGAGAGGAGGGTATCTTTCAGTCCGGTTCCTTCGTAGGTGAATACTTGCATTTCCACTGGTGTCTCAAAGGCTTCGCGTATCTCTTTTTCACTGGCACCAGCTTTTTTCATACCGCGGTAACGGTCGCTTTGTTTCATAGCGCGGGTCATAATACCGTTTATTTCGTCTTGCGAGATAGAACGCGAGAACGGAGCATTCTTTTTGCGTTTACATTCGCGGAAGAAACTCTTTTGGAGTGATTGTAGATGTTCCGCCACCGCCTCTTCGGCATAGCGTTGCATACGCGAGTCGATAGTGGTGTATATCTTCAGTCCGTCCTGATAGATGTCGTAGTGTGTGCCATCGGGTTTGGTGTTCTTGGCGCAGAAACCATACAACGGGTTGTTGTCCCATTGGTAGCGGTCAATGACATACTGCTGTTTGTTCCACTCCGAGTAGTGACTCTCTTTGGGCTCTTTGGCAGTAAGTACCCCTCGCAGATACTCCCGGAAATAGGGTGCCAATCCCCGCTTATGATCGACCGAACTATAGTGCAGTTCAAGTGGCAGAGCCTCTATCGAATCACGCTCTTCGGCGGTGATATACTCATATTTGCACATCTGGCTCAGCACTGTATTTCGACGGTTCAGAGCCTTCTCCGGACGACGTACGGGGTTGTAGAGCGATGGGTTTTTACACATACCCACCAGCATGGCAGCCTCTTCTATCTTCAGGTCGGCAGGAGTGGTCGAAAAATACACTTGTGCAGCAGATTTGATACCTACGGCGTTGTATAGGAAATCGAACTGGTTTAGATACATCAGCAGAATCTCATCTTTCGAGTATAGGCGTTCCAACTTGGTGGCAATCACCCATTCGATGGGCTTTTGCATGGCACGTTCAAAGATATTGCTGGCGCGGGGCGACCAAATCTGCTTTGCCAACTGTTGCGTGAGCGTACTACCGCCCCCGGCGCGACCTAATTTCAGCACTGCACGGAAAAACGACTTAAAATCGACACCGGTATGACTATAGAAACGTGCGTCCTCGGTGGCAACCAAAGCGTCAATCAAATAGGGAGAAAGGTCGGTGTATTGTACGCCTACGCGGTTCTCGTTGCGATAGTAGCGGCCTAAAGTCTGCATATCAGCCGAGATGATTTCGCTGGCAAATCGGTTCTTCGGGTTCTGCAACTCTTCCAACGGAGGCAAATAGCCGAGCCACCCCTCTGCTATCATCCATATTGCGCCAAACGCTATTATCACGCCCGTCACAAATAGTCCCCAAAACCACTTAAGAAAGGTTTTGTGCCATTTGGGGGTTGTCTCTTTTTTTATGCATGCGTTTTTTGTTCTCTCATTCATAGTCTAATCCATTATGTTTTTGCCCGCAAAGATACAAAAAAAAACACACACCTACAAACTTTCTTCAAAAACGTCAACCAATGTTCGCAAAATGAATAGTAGCACGTAAAAAAACAAGGGCGCATTTCACAATGCAACCCTTGCCTCACTAAAAAAACTTTACAGCCTTCGCATGCCATTATTGGCACGCAAAGGTTTTTATCATTTCTCGTCCTCGATAGCAGCTTGAGCGGCTGCGAGACGTGCGATAGGTACACGGAATGGTGAGCAAGAAGCATAATTCATACCGATACGGGCGCAGAATTTCACGCTGCTGGGTTCGCCACCATGCTCTCCGCATATACCTGTGCGCAATCCCGGACGGACAGCACGACCTTTCTCCACGGCCATCTTGATGAGTTGACCTACACCATTCTGGTCGAGAACCTGGAACGGATCCACCTTCAAAATCTTCTGCTCAAGGTAAGAAGGCAGGAATGAAGCGATGTCATCTCGGCTGTAACCGAAGGTCATCTGCGTGAGGTCGTTGGTACCGAAACTGAAATATTGAGCCTCGGTAGCAATGCGGTCGGCAGTAAGGGCAGCACGAGGGATCTCAATCATCGTACCTACCTCAAATTCCACCTCGATACCATATTCGGCGAATACTTCTTTAGCTGTACGCATAATAACATCTTTCTGCTGCTTAAACTCGTATAAGATACCAATCAGCGGCACCATAATCTCAGGCATCGGGTGCTTGCCCTCTTTTTTCAACTCGCATGCAGCCGACAGGATAGCGCGAGTCTGCATAGCGGTGATTTCAGGGAAGGTGATACCCAGACGGCAACCACGGTGACCAAGCATCGGGTTGTTCTCTGCTAATGAATTGACGCGCTGTTTAATCTCCTCAACGCTCACGCCCATCTCTTTTGCCATCGTCTCTTGGCCCTTCAGATCGTGGGGAACGAACTCATGCAACGGCGGGTCGAGCAGACGGATATTTACCGGGCAACCATCCATAGCCTCAAGGATTCCCTTGAAATCTGCCTTCTGATATGGCAACAGCTTAGCCAATGCTTTCTCGCGACCGGGAGCATCCTTGGCAAGAATCATCTCACGCATAGCGAGGATTTTCTTGTCATCGAAGAACATGTGCTCGGTACGGGTCAAACCGATACCCTTGGCACCAAAGGCGCGTGCTACGGCAGCATCATGCGGTGTGTCGGCATTGGTACGAACCTGCATGTGGGTGTATTTGTCGCAGAGGTCCATCAGTGCTTTGAAGTCGCCGCTGAGTTCAGCAGCACGGGTCTCAATCTGACCTGCATATACCTGACCGGTAGAACCGTTAAGCGATATATAATCACCCTCTTTGTAGGTAACGCCCTCGATAGTCACAGTCTTCGCTTTGTAGTCCACAATGATGGCACCTGCACCCGAAACGCAGCATTTACCCATACCGCGAGCCACAACGGCAGCGTGAGAGGTCATACCGCCGCGTGCGGTAAGGATACCCTCGGCAGCAGACATACCTGCGAGGTCTTCAGGGCTGGTCTCAATACGAACCATAACCACCTTGTGTCCGTCTTTGTGCCACTCCTGTGCATCGTCTGCGTGGAACACAATCTGTCCGCAGGCAGCACCCGGGCTGGCGGGTAGACCTTGGGTAATTACTTTGGCTTTCTTCAGTGCCTCTTTGTCGAAAACAGGGTGGAGCAGTTCGTCCAATTTCTGCGGTTCGCAGCGCATTACAGCGGTCTTCTCATCGATAACGCCCTCGCGCATCAAGTCCATGGCAATTTTTACCATAGCGGTACCAGTACGCTTACCGTTACGCGTTTGCAAGAACCAGAGTTTACCCTCTTGAACGGTGAACTCCATATCCTGCATATCTTTGTAGTGGTCTTCGAGTTTCTGTTGGATAGTATTCAGTTCTTGGAACAGAGCCGGCATCGCCTCTTCCATACTCGGATACTTGCTTGCACGCTCTTCTTCGCTGATACCCTGCAGTTTAGCCCAACGGCGGCTGCCCTCAAGAGTAATTTGTTGCGGGGTACGAATACCGGCAACAACGTCCTCACCTTGGGCGTTTACAAGATACTCACCGTTGAAGATGTTTTCGCCTGTAGCGGCATCACGGCTGAAGCAAACACCCGTAGCCGAGGTCTCGCCCATATTACCGAACACCATTGCCATAACCGATACGGCGGTTCCCCATTCGTCAGGAATACCTTCCATCTTACGGTAGAGGATAGCACGCTCATTCATCCAACTGCGGAATACGGCGCAAATAGCACCCCAGAGTTGCTCGATCGGGTCGTTGGGGAAATCTTTGCCGGTCTGCTCCTTGATGGCGGTTTTGAAACGTGCTACAAGGAGTTTCAACTCGTCCACATTCAAGTCCTTATCCAACTTGATGCCGCGAATTGCTTTTACTTCTTCGATGATAGCCTCAAACGGGTCAATGTCCTCTTTGTTTACGGGTTTCATACCTAGTACCACGTCACCGTACATCTGTACAAAACGGCGGTAACTATCATATACGAAGTGTGGGTTTTGGGTCTTTTCTACCATACCTTCGGCAACCGTATCGTTCAAGCCGAGGTTTAGAATGGTATCCATCATACCCGGCATAGATGCACGTGCACCTGAACGGACACTGACAAGCAACGGATTTTTCGGATCACCGAACTTACTATTCATCAAGGTTTCGATATGCTTCACGGCAGCCATTACCTCATCGTTGAGGATGCCGACGATAGTCTCTTGCCCTACTTCATAATACTCATTGCAAACATCTGTTGTGATTGTGAATCCCGGAGGTACGGGAACCCCCACAAGGTTCATTTCGGCGCAGTTGGCACCTTTACCTCCCAGTTGCTCACGCATCTGGGCATTACCTTCGGCTTTTCCGTTTCCGAAAGTATAGACTCTTTTCTTGTTTTCCATTATTAATTTATTGTATTATATAATTAGTCTTTTTTGTGTTCTTTGTCATTTTTCTTCCTCAATGGTATCAGCAATCGCCGACAAACGTTGTTCTATATCTTGATGTTGTTTGGGCTGTGCAGTACTGTCTTGCAATTCGAGAAAACGGCTGTATTCATCAGGGTCGTAGGGGGCAGGACCATAGCAAGCAGCAAAAGTAAATGCTACAGCCGACAACATACAGAGCCGAATTCCCCCTTGTAGTAAGTTATTCCAGCTCGTACGAAGAAAATGTTTGTTTTTCATAAATCTACCCGATGAATGTGGAGTGGGGCGGTTGATAGTAAACATAAAAGGGAACACATTTGTTCCTTTATTCAGGAATTTTTGCCCTAAACACTTTGCAAAAGTACTGCTTTTTTTCTGATTGCGCAATAGTTGAGCCTTTTTTTCTAAATAAATATGTCAAATTTCTTTTTATGGTATGTTTTACAACATATTTTGGGGCAGTGCCGTTTTTTTTAGGGGACGTTTTTTCCTGCATACCTGCATCAGTGCGTAGAAAATTACGTTCCGCCCCCGCACAGGTTCATACCAACAGCCATGCAAACACTCAACACATACCATTTAAGAACCGTTTGCTTTCCGTTTACTTTCGTGCCGATAAGCATATGTCATTCTTATGTGATTCTTATGTGATTCTTAGGTTATTCAGCATAGACTGCCGATAGAATGAGCCTTCCGGACTTACTCTTTTTCCATACGTAAATACCTTTTAGGGGTATGGGAGTTGTATGCTCTGTGTATTTTTATTCTTTGTAAAACCTGCTTCCTGTTGCGTAATTCGGCAAATAGATGTACCTTTGCGGGCGGGTACAACGTATGACAAAGCGTACCACAAAAGAGTAAAAAACAAAGAATAAACGTTATGAACGGTAAAAATATAGGCAGTTTGGTACTGGTGGTGTCGTTGGTGATAGTGGCGGCATCGGTGCTGTTTACCAACAATTTGGCACGGCAGTTGGCGCAAGAGGAGCAGAAAAACGTAGAGATCTGGGCAGAGGCAACGCGGCAACTGATTGTGGCTGACGCGAATACGGATATTGATTTTGTAACGACCATTATCGAAAACAACACCAATATCCCTGTTTATATGACCGATTCGGCAGGAAAAGTACTGGTCAGCCGCAATGTACAGCACCCGGTAGCCGACCCGCGCACGCTGAACGGACCTATCGAACTGCGTATATCGGACGATAATGTACAATATATCTATTACGACGAGTCGAACCTGTTGCGGCAGTTGCGCTATGTACCGTATGTGCAATTTACACTGATTTTTATCTTTATAGCCATTGCGGTATTAATGATGCTGACTACGCAACGCAGTGAGCAGAACCGTGTATGGGTAGGACTGAGCAAGGAGACGGCACACCAATTAGGAACACCGATCTCCTCACTCAATGCATGGCAAGAACTGTTAGCGGACCGCTATCCGAATGACGAATTGATTCCGCAGATGAAAAAGGACATCGATCGCCTGCATATCATTGCCGATCGCTTCTCAAAGATAGGCAGCGAACCCGAATTGCAGGAAACCGACATACTACAACCGCTGCGCGAGACTATCTCATATATGCGCACACGCGTATCGAACAAGGTGGAGATTGAGGCGGTACTGCCGGATAATGAATGGCAGATGATGCTCAATGTGCCGCTGTTTGAATGGGTATTGGAGAACCTGATTAAGAATGCAGTGGATGCTATGAGCGGAGTGGGGAAGATAACTATAGAGATGCAAGAGAAAGAAGAAGGAGAGGTTTGGATAGACATCACCGATACGGGTAAGGGCATGGACAAGCGCACATTGCGCCGTATTTTCCAAGCAGGGTTCACTACTAAAAAACGTGGTTGGGGACTCGGATTACCGCTATCGAAACGTATTATAGAAGAATATCACGGTGGCAAATTGTTTGTAAAATCCAGTAAACCCGGCGAAGGAACAACATTTCGCATCGTGTTAAAATAAAGGTATCTTTCAACATCTAATATACTATGACCATTCAGTTTCTAGGGGCTGCCAACGAGGTAACGGGCAGCAAACACCTTATTACTACTCGTTCCGGTAAACGTATTTTGTTGGATTGCGGAATGTATCAGGGCAAGGGTATGGAGACCGATGCGGCAAACCGAGACCTCGGTTTTGACCCGAAAACGATTGATTGTGTTGTGCTTTCGCATGCACATATCGACCATTCGGGACTTCTCCCCTATATCTATAAGTTAGGTTTCCGCGGTGACATCATTTCTACGCCTGCCACGCGCGACTTGTGCGCTATAATGCTGCAAGATACAGCGTTTATTCAGGCGCAGGATATTCGTTGGTACAACAAAAAAATGGATCGGCTGCATAAACCCAAAGTACAGCCGCTTTATGACAACAACCATGTAGAGCGTTGTATGCAGCATTTTGTTACGGTGGGGTACGGACGGCGGTATCGCTTGTTTGACGGTGTATATCTGACCTTTACTAATTCAGGGCATATGCTCGGTTCGGCTGTCTGCAGTTTTGAAATAGAGGAAGAGGGAGAGGTGAAGCGCATTGCCTATACGGGCGACATCGGGCGTGCAAAGAGTCATATACTCTGTTCGCCACAGCCTTTTCCTCAGTGCGATTATTTGATTTGCGAGTCCACTTATGGAGACCGACTGCATGATGATGCGTTGGTAAGTGAAGAGGAATTGCTTGGCGTAGTAGATAGCACATGCGTGTACAAAAAGGGCAAACTGCTGATACCGAGTTTCTCAGTAGGGCGTACACAAGAGATTGTATATGTATTGAATAAATTATACAACGACGGACGTTTGCCGCATATACCCGTCTATGTTGATTCGCCGCTGTCGGTGAACGCAACGCATATTTTCCGTATGTATCTGGGCGAATTGAATGAAGAAGTACAGGACGACTTGCGCTTTGATGATGACCCATTCGGCTTCAATACGCTACGATACATTACAGATATTCGTGAGTCGAAAGCCTTGAACCATAACCCCAACCCCTGTATTATCATTTCTGCGTCCGGTATGCTTGAGGCCGGGCGTATCAAGCATCACGTAGCAAACCATATATCCGACCCGTCCACCACCATTCTTATTGTGGGGTATTGTACGCCGACCTCATTGGGTGCGCGTATCCAAAACCCGGATTTGAAATGGATAAGTATCTTCGGTTTTGATCACAAAATAAAGGCCCAAGTGAGTAAGATAGAGGGCTTTTCCGGACATGGAGATTACAAGGAAATGATAGATTATCTTACTCGCAGCGTGAATGTAGAGGCGGTACGCCGCACATTTATTGTACATGGTGAGTTAGCGGCACAAGAAACCTATAAAGACCACCTCTACGAGGCGGGTTTCCGCAATATAGAACACCCCGAGAAAGGTTATATGGTTCATCTGTAAAACTTTACATAATAGCAAAAGAAAAAGAGGCTGTCTGACAAAAGTGTTAACAGCCTCTTTTTTGTTTACATATATGCCAATTCGGCAGCATCCTCCGGATCGGGATCTGCGATGTGGATTTCGGTTTCGGAGACTTGAGAAACAGGATCGACTTCCTCCATTTCCAATGTGCCTTTGGCGGCTTTGTGGTCGTGGATTTTGCCTAAAATAAAGAGCAATAGACAATTGATACAGAAATAACTACCGGCGAGAATCCACAATGCAATATATTCGCGGCTCGTTTGTGCCAACGTGGCGCCCATCGAGTTGATGTGGATAAAACCGTGTGCGCCCCACGTATAGGGGAATATATAACTCAAATATAACCACGCTTTGGGTAGCATCTGCTGCGGCCACGATACACCTGCAATAAATAGGAATATCAGAGTGGAGGAGATGAGTAGCACCATACCGCTCTCACGGTTGCGGATAAAGACAGATACCGACATCGAAAAATAGATAGTTGCCAAGATAAACGGCACATAGAACTTCATAATGTCTATAGGGTTGCCGATATGTGGCAGGTTGAATATACGTGGGATAAGCAGTAAGTCAATCGCACCCAATGCCATATAAATCAAGAAATATGCCATAGAACGTCCAAGCGTGATACGCAGTACGCTGGCAGATCGTTTTGCACCAGGCAGAAGGAATAGTTGTCGATTTTCCTCACGCGCCGTACCACCCAACATACAGATTCCGAAGAATAGGGTCTGGTGGAGAATAAGCATTAGTACGGCCGGAATAAGGAAGGATGCATAACCGCCCGACGGGCAGAAAAGTGCGGTTTCTGTATAGGGGGCGTCCTGTACAAGCGACCAGGCAAACTCTGTGTTATATCCCATAGCCTCATAACGGTCAATCTGGATATTGCGCATACTCTCAAGCATTACTTGGTTGCAACTCAGATAGACGGCTTTCATATAGAGGAACGACGACATATCGCAATAGAGTGAGATATGCGCCTGCTCCAGACCCGAGTTGATGGCAGCGGCGTAGTCGGTAGGGAAATAGATGATTCCGTGTACTTTCTGGTCGCGCATCAAAGTCTCCGCTTCTTGCATCGATGCACACGAATAAGCAATGGTGATATCCGGACAAGCATTCCAGCGATGGAGAAATTCGCGACTTTCAGGCGAGCAACTCATATCCACTACAGCCACAGGCACATTCTCCACATTGTCTTTCCAATAGATAAAATTATAGAGGATCGGATAGGCTATACCCGCAAGGATAAAAATTACCAATACACCGGGGTCGCGAAAGACACGGCGCAACTCGTCTACGAAGACAAATCCTGCTTCCTTGAACTTCAGCCATTGTGTATATAGAAAACGGAAAGTACCCATTTTTGAATTAACAATTAAGAATTAACAATTAATATGCACCGCAATCATTTTACAAATTAGCACATTTACAAATAAGCCTATTTTAAGGGATAGTTTTGGTAGAGCATTGCCTTGTAGAGGCGCGGGGAAACTATCAACGGCATAATAAAGAATGCACACAGCCCCAAGCAGAGCGGGATGGAGTTGATGACAGGGGCTGCCATCAGTGCCTCGTTTACATAAATGCGGTAGAAATAGCGCAACGGCACCAAATACGTCCACGCTTGAATGGCAGGGAGCATATTCATTACGGGATAGGTAAAACCTGAGAGCGAGAAACCTAACATTCCGTACAAAGCCCCGATAGATACTGCATCACGCAAGGTAGGTAGTGTGCCAATGATGCAAATAGCCATTGACTCCATTGCAAATATAAGCAGTATCATGGCGAGCATCAGTCTGGTAAGTGACCCGTTGACCGGAAAATGCATAAACTTAAAGAGAATGACCTCGCAGCCGATGCCCAACACTATATATAGTATGGTGTACGGAATGAGTTTGCCTATCATGGCGATGGTGTAGTTTCCCCCCGCAGCACGCAACCAGTCGTGACACGTGTGGCATTTGAGTTCAAAACCGATAGCAAAGATAGTCAGCATCAATACCACTAACGACATTATCCCCGGCAAGATAGTCGAAACGAGGTATACCGCGTAGTTGCTCCACGGGTTTGCTATCATGTGCGCCTCAATAGTAACAGGCTGTATGCGCTTCATTATCAAGTCGTCCGGCAGTCCTTTCTTGCGCAATACCTCACGTTGAAATGCTCCAGAAGTGAGATTGCACATTGTCAGCAGTTGTTTGTAGGCAGTGCTGGCACCAACGGTATATGCATTGTTTGTATAGAATGATAGTTGCGGACGCTTGAAGGCAACGAGGTCGGAATAGAAATGGTCAGGAATGACCAAGATACCGAAAATTTCGCCCCGCTGCATAGCGCGTCGTGCTTCAGCATAGTCAGGTGTGATAAGCACAATGTCCACCGCTGAGGTTGCCTGCATCTCATGGCACAAACGGCGGGAGATACTGCTTTGGTCGGCATCAACTACGGCGACAGGAATCTGCTCGGGTGCACCGCTCCACATAATCGACAGGAAGAAAAATGTACTAAGCACCATTACTCCCACCGAAGCAAATATGTAAAGCGGACGCACAAACATTCGCTTTAGTTCGCGCTTTGTTACACACCATATAGATGAGAAAAACGTCCTCACGTTGTTCTAATTATGAATTATGAATTATGAATTACGAATTACAGGCAATAAGTATCCTCATAGGAATCACCTATCAATCACCTATCAATCACCTATCAATCACCTATTCCTGTAAGCACAAGGACAGGGTAAGGTCACGGAAACCACAGGGAGATTATTTAACCACGATAGCGGTCATACCCGGACGGAGGTTCGGAATACTCGTGAGTGGTTTTGCCTTGACATCAAATGTGCGGACATCATATTGTCCATTGGCTTGTGTGCTGCGCCATGTGGCATAGGTACCCATTGCCTTGACGTAGGTTACTGCCACCTCATGGAGTTCATCGCCGAGAGCAGGAATGCGTACTTGCAGGTGCGTGCCCGGGGTAATACCACGGAGCATATCCTCTCGTACGGCAAACGTAAACCACATATCGTTCAAATCCACAATTGCCATCA
>SAMEA104315427__coassemble_411_pt1 | contig 50116 bp, 60 predicted proteins | sample SAMEA104315427__metabat2_high_PE_027 | metagenome-assembled genome bin SAMEA104315427 (sample SAMEA104315427) | gut metagenome | biome: Monkey gut; feature: monkey-associated habitat; material: faeces | place: China | collected 2013
ATGCTTGGGTCTACGCCTGCCTCTGCCAGGATTTTCTTTGCGCTTGAACGACCTATTCCGTAGATGTAAGTCAAACCGACTTCACCGCATTTGTTCTGCGGCAGATCTACACCGACAATTCTTATAGCCATAATTTTAAACTAAAGGATAAATTTGTTTTTAATTGTTTCTTAATTTAGAGAACTGATGTTCTTTGACCTATGGATTCCAACTGCGCTTATCCTTGACGCATCTTCATCTTCGGGTCTTTCTTGTTAATTACATACAAGTGGCCTTTGCGACGTACAATCTTGCAGTCAGCATTGCGCTTCTTGATAGATGCTCTAACTTTCATTGTTGTAGAGTTTTGTAGTTTTATTTATAACGGAACGAAATACGTCCTTTGGTTAAATCATAAGGACTCATTTCCACTTTTACACGGTCTCCTGCAAGTATCTTGATGTAGTGCATACGCATCTTGCCAGAGATATGTGCCGTAATAAGCGGACCATTTTCGAGTTGAACGCGGAACATCGCATTCGAGAGAGCCTCGGTAATAACGCCGTCCACTTCGATAGCATCTTGCTTTGCCATACTAAAACGTTGGATTAAATAGTGATTAAATAAAACGGTCTCCCAAGACCTCCTTAATATAGTCAAACGTAGAGAGAATGTCCGCTTTGCCGTTGCGCACACAAACCGATAATTCGTAGTGTGCCGCCGGCTTGCGGTCAGCCGTACGTGCCGTCCAACCATCTTCTTCAATAATGATATTACGGCGTCCGAGACAAATCATAGGCTCAATAGCCAAAGTCATCCCCGACTTGAGTACGATACCATTGCCACGACGTCCATAGTTGCACACTTCCGGCTCCTCGTGCATCTCGCGCCCTATACCATGCCCCACGAACTCACGAACCACAGAATACCCTGCATGTTCGCAATGCTCCTGGATTGTAGCACTAATATCTCCGAGCCGGTGTCCTGTAACGGCCTGACCGATACCGAGATAAAGTGCTTCCTTGGTAGTGCGCATCAGTTGTAACGTCTCCGGAGCGACATCTCCCACCGGAAAGGTGTAAGCACTATCTGAACAATATCCCTTCAAAGATACTACTGAATCCACAGAAACGATATCTCCATCTTGGAGGATCTGTTTTTCTGAAGGAATACCATGTACAACCTGTTCATTGACCGAAGTACAAAGAGTAGCGGGATAGCCTTCGTAGCCAAGACAAGCGGGGACACCGCCATTATCCATAATAAACTCGTAGGCTATCTTGTCCAATTGAGCAGTGGAAACACCCGGCCGGATAGCCTTTGCCACTTCGGCATAGGTCTTTCCCAGCAAGATGTTGCTCTCTCGCATGAGTTCTACTTCTTCATCCGTCTTAAGGAAAATCATCTTAAAAGATTACCTAAATAGTCCAAATCAAATTAGTAAGCCATTGCTCCCGAACGACCTTTTATACGCATACCGGACTCAAAGAATCCGTCGTAGTGGCGCATAAGCAGGTGGCTCTCGATTTGCTGAAGGGTATCAAGAATAACACCCACCATAATCAGCAACGATGTACCGCCAAAGAATTGTGCAAAGCCCATGCTCACGCCGAACAGGCGAGCAAAAGCAGGCAAAACTGCGATGATGGCAAGGAGAACAGATCCCGGGAAGGTGATACGCGACATAATTGTATCGATATACTCTGCCGTCTTCTTACCAGGTTTTACACCAGGAATAAATCCGTTGTTCAGTTTCAGGTTCTCTGCCATCTGAACAGGATTGATAATAATAGCGGTGTAGAAATAGGTAAAAGCGATGATAAGGATAGCAAAAACGAGATTGTACCAAAAGCCGTTGTTATCCATAAATGCTCTTACAAACGCATTGCTGCCGTCAGCACGGAAACCGACGATAGCGATAGGAATAAACATAATTGCTTGAGCAAAGATGATAGGCATTACGTTAGCCGCATTCACTTTGAGAGGAATGTACTGACGCACACCACCATACTGTTTATTACCTTGGATACGTTTTGCATATTGTACAGGGATCTTACGTGTGCCTTGTACCAGCATAATTGCAAAAGCAAATACGAAGAGCAGAATTACGATCTCCGCAATAAAGACGATCAGACCGCCACCTGCATCGTTCAGACGACTAGAGAACTCCTGAATGAGGGCACTCGGGAAACGCGCAATGATACCTATCAAGATGATAAAGGAAATACCGTTTCCTATACCACGATCAGTAATGCGTTCACCCAACCACATCACAAACATAGAGCCTGCGCAGAGGAGGATAGTAGAAGAAATCGTAAACCAGTTGAAACCGATAACCAACGACTGACCTGCTTGTGCCATCTGTACCGAAAGGTTAACCAAATAACTCGGTCCTTGGAACAGAAGGATAGCGACGGTCAGATAGCGTGTAATCTGGTTCATTTTTTGACGTCCAGACTCACCCTCTTTCTGCATCTTCTGGAAATAAGGCACTGCAATAGTAAGCAGTTGGATTACGATAGAAGCAGAGATGTAGGGCATAATACCGAGCGCAAAGATTGATGCATTGGAGAATGCACCACCGGAGAACATATCCAGAAGCGCCATCAAGCCGCCTGCTGTCTGTGAGTGCAGAGCAGTAAGTGCCGTCGGGTCAATACCGGGAAGAACAATGAACGAGCCGAAACGATAGATCAGCACAAAAATGAATGTGGTAATCAACCGATTGCGGAGATCTTCAATCTTCCAGATATTTTTACATGTTTCGATAAATTTCATACTTTGCGTTTTTTGCAGAAGTATTCCCGAACAGATAACCAAACCTGTTCGGGAAAACCTCTCAGTAAATTAGATCTTAACGATAGTACCACCCGCAGCCGTAATAGCCTCTTCAGCAGTTTTGCTGAAAGCATTAGCCTCAACGGTCAATTTAGCAGTAAGGGTACCATTGCCAAGAATTTTAACAAGGGTTGTTTTGTTGATGAAACCAGCCTCGTGGAGTTCAATCAAACCGATTTTCTCAAGGTGTTTTGCATCAGCCAAAGCCTGCAGAGTAGATAGGTTGATAGCCTTATACTCAACACGGTTGATATTCTTGAAACCGAACTTAGGCAGACGACGTTGCATAGGCATCTGACCACCTTCGAAACCAATCTTCTTAGAATAGCCCGAACGCGACTTTGCACCCTTATGACCACGGGTAGAAGTTCCACCGAGTCCCGAACCGGCACCACGACCGATACGTTTTGCGGTTTTAACCGAACCAGCAGCCGGAGTTAAATTATGTAATTCCATTGCTTTTACGTATTAATCAATTACTTTAACCAAATGTTTTACCTTCTCTACCATTCCGAGAATAGCAGGAGTAGCCTCGTGCTCCACGATGGCGTTGATTTTACGAAGACCGAGGGCTTCCATAGTAGCCTTCTGTACTTTCGGGCAGCGGATGATGCTGCGCACTTGCTGAATCTTAATTGTAGCCATAGTGATGAAAATTATCCGTTAAACACTGTAGAGAGACTCACGCCACGATTCTGAGCCACGGTACGTGCGTCACGCAGTTCTGCGAGAGCAGCAACAGTGGCTTTAACGAGGTTATGAGGGTTGGAAGAGCCTTTTGCCTTAGCGAGCACGTCGGTAACACCAACAGACTCAAGAACGGCACGCATGGCACCACCGGCCTTCACACCGGTACCGTGAGTAGCAGGTTGAATATATACGCGAGCACCGCCGAACTTAGCATATTGCTCGTGAGGAATTGTACCATTGAGTACAGGCACTTGGATAAGGTTTTTCTTAGCGGACTCGGTAGCCTTTGCGATAGCAGCGGTAACCTCACCTGCTTTACCCAAACCATAGCCTACGATGCCGTTTCCGTCTCCTACAACAACGATGGCTGCAAATGTAAAGGTACGTCCACCTTTCGTAACTTTGGTTACGCGGTTAACTGCGACGAGGCGCTCCTTGAGTTCCAAGTCTTGTGTTGTTTTAACTCGATTCATTGTTAGTCAGCGTGTTTAGAATTTGAGACCTGCTTCACGAGCAGCATCTGCCAATGATTGAACTCGACCATGGTAGAGGTAGCCGTTACGATCGAATACCACTTCCTGAATGCCGGCTTTTTGTGCAGCCTCTGCAATCATTTTACCTACCTGAGCGGCTTTCTCGCTCTTGGTCATTTTATCTTTAATTCCGAGAGATGAAGCATTAGCAAGTGTAACGCCCTTGATATCATCAATCACCTGAGCGTAAATTTGGCTGTTGCTACGGAATACGGTCAGACGAGGACGTTCAGCAGTACCCGACACTTTGGTACGGACAGATGCTTTAATCTTAAGTCTTCTTGCAATTTTCTGAATCATAATACTTCCTTTCTATTATTTACCAGCCGATTTACCAGCCTTACGACGTACAACTTCACCTTGGAACTTAACGCCCTTACCTTTGTAAGGTTCAGGACGGCGGAATGAACGAATCTTAGCGCAAACTTGGCCGAGAAGTTGTTTATCAGCCGACTCCAAGAAAATAAGCGGGTTCTGATTACGCTCTGACTTAGTCTCCACCTTAATCTCTTTCGGCAAGCCGAGATAGATAGGGTGAGTATAGCCCAACGTAAGGTTCAACACCTGCGGTTGGAGCATTTCCACACGGAAACCAACACCGACAAGTTCGAGAACTTTTTTATAGCCGTCGTGCACACCAACAACCATATTATGAATCAGCGCGCGATACAAACCATGTTTAGCGCGACTTTCTTTTTCGTCATTCGGGCGAGTAACATGGCAAACGCCATCCTCAACAGTAACAGTAATCAACGGATCAACTGCTTGAGAAAGTTCGCCTTTAGGACCTTTTACGGTTACTACATTCTCAGGGCTAACTGTTACGGTTACGCCTGCAGGGATTGCGATAGGTAATTTACCAATTCTTGACATAGTCTTCTCCTCCTTACATTAATAAACATAACAAATAACCTCACCACCCAATTGCTGGCCGAGGGCTTCTTTATTGGTCATCACTCCCTTCGAAGTAGAAAGGATAGCGATACCCAATCCGTTCAGCACGCGCGGCATCTCACGATAGCCCACATACTTACGAAGACCCGGGGTGGATACACGTGTCAAACTCTTGATGGCGTTAACTTTGTTAACGGGATCATACTTCAGAGCAATCTTAATAGTGCCCTGAGGTCCATCTTCCACGAACTTGTATGAGAGGATATAACCTTTCTCAAACAAGATACGGGTGATCTCTTTCTTCAGATTCGAAGCAGGCACCTCTACTACGCGGTGACCAGCTTTGATTGCATTTCTGAGACGAGTCAGATAATCTGCGATAGGATCTGTCATAAATGTTTTGTTGTTAAATTAATCCCGACTATCGGGACAATATTTAATAATAAGTTTATTTTAGTCGCCAACATCTTTGCAGATGGCGCAACCTATTCACACCAACAAATATCGTGCCATAACACATTACAGATTAAATAAACATTAACAAAAGAACTACTCAAAGGTAGCCTATCCTCCTTGCATCCTATGCTCATCCTATGCAGAACGATCGAGAAAACACATTTAACATTTATTATCCCACAATGACATTATGTCAGTCATTTGCAGATTGAATTGGCAGTCCGTTAACGAAAGATGCCAATGACTATATGGCAGTCCCGAAGGAGTTCAAAGACTCCTTCGGGGCGTATAGTTCAGTACGATTATTACCAACTTGCCTTCTTCACTCCGGGGATCAGACCTTTGGAAGCCATCTCACGGAACTGAATACGCGACAAACCGAATGCACGCATATAACCTTTCGGACGACCTGTAATCTTGCAGCGGTTGTGCAGACGAACAGGGCTTGCGTTCTTAGGCAGAGATTGGAGACCTACATAGTCGCCATCCTTGAGGAGTTGAGCACGTTTCGCAGCATATTTAGCGACGAGAGCAGCGCGTTTCACCTCGCGGGCTTTCATTGATTCTTTTGCCATAGCGATTACTTTTTGAATGGTAAGCCAAACTCGCGGAGGAGAGCGAAACCTTCTTCATCGGTTTGCGCTGTGGTAACAAACGTGATGTTCATACCGAGCAGTTTGGTAATGTTATCAATGTTAATTTCCGGGAAGATAATTTGCTCTTGGATACCAAGGGTATAGTTACCACGTCCGTCCATCTTGTTCTCGATACCTTTGAAGTCGCGGATACGAGGTAGAGCAACGCGAACGAGACGCTCCAAGAACTCGTACATACGCTCACCGCGAAGGGTTACGCGAACGCCGATAGGCATTTTTTTACGTACCTTAAAGTTAGCAATATCCTTCTTGGAGAGTGTCGGAACGGCTTTCTGACCTGCGATGGCTGTCATTTCTGCTTGAGCCACATCAACGATCTTCTTGTCGGCAACAGCCTCGCCCAGACCTTGATTGAGAACAATCTTGGTGAGTTTCGGGCACTGCATTACTGTAGTGTAGTTGAACTCTTTCATCAAGATAGGAACGATACGCTCCTGATAATCTTGCTTCAGACTTGCTGTATTCATCATTAAATCTCCTTTCCGGTTTTTTTAGATACACGGACTAACTTTCCATCTTTCTCCACACGACCTACGCGAACCGGTTTTCCGTTTTCGACGGGGTTAAGGTTAGAGATATGGATAGAAGCCTCTTGTTTTACAATACCACCTTGTGGGTTTTTTGCATTAGGTTTGGTACTCTTCGATACCATATTAACACCCTCTACGATAGCACGTTGCTTATCTACAAGCACCTCCAGCACACGACCGGTTTTGCCTTTCGATGCACCCGCGTTAACATAAACGGTATCACCTTTCTTAATATGTAATTTTGCCATTACTGTAATAATTTAGATGATTAAAGCACTTCAGGTGCCAGAGAAATAATCTTCATGTTGGTTTGACGAAGTTCACGAGCAACGGGGCCAAAGATACGTGATCCACGCAGTTCACCTGCATTGTTGACAAGCACGCATGCATTGTCGTCGAAACGGATGTAACTACCGTCAGCACGGCGGACCTCTTTTTTCACGCGGACAACGATAGCACGGCTAACCGCACCGTCCTTGATGTCGGACGAAGGGATGACGCCCTTGATTGCTACTACGATGGTGTCGCCGAGGGTTGCGTAACGTTTTTTCGTTCCGCCCAGTACGCGGATGCACAATGCCTCTTTAGCACCAGAGTTGTCCGCAACCGTAAGTCTTGATTCTTGTTGTATCATAATTACTTAGCCCTTTCAATAATTTGAGTTAGACGCCAACGAACAGTTTTGCTCAGCGGACGAGTCTCCATAATGCGAACGGTATCGCCGATGCCACACTCGTTATTCTCGTCATGAACATGGAACTTGCGAGTTTTATTGACAAACTTGCCATAGATGGGGTGTTTTTCTTTCCACTTAACGGCTACGACAATCGTCTTATCCATTTTGTTGGAAACTACAACGCCCACACGCTCTTTTCTTAAATTTCTTGTTTCCATTTCACTTTCGTTTTTTACTTGGTTAATTCTCTTGCACGGAGTTCAGTTGCAAGGCGTGCGATTGTCTTACGAGCAACCTTAATCTGCAACGGATTGTCGAGCGGAGAAATGCTGTGATTCAGTTTGAGGCGCACGAGTGCATCTTTTTCTGCAGCGAGACGCTCTTGGATCTCAGCGGTAGTTAATTCTTTAATTTCAGCTGTTTTCATAATCCTGATTAAACATTTTGGGTTGGGTCGTAATCACGTCTTACGACAAACTTAGTAGTGATAGGAAGTTTCTGAGCAGCCAAACGAAGAGCCTCTTTTGCTACCTCGTATGGTACGCCGTCAACCTCGAAGATAATACGTCCCGGTTCCAATGGAACTACGAATCCCTCGGGAGCACCTTTACCTTTACCCATACGGACATCCAGAGGTTTCTTAGTGATAGGTTTATCCGGGAATACACGAATCCATACTTGACCTTGACGTTGCATGTAACGCGTTACAGCAACACGGGCTGCTTCGATTTGACGACCTGTCAACCAAATGGTACCAAGCGATTTGATACCGAATGAGCCGAATGCCAACTCATTGCCGCGTTGCGCAATACCTTTGATACGGCCTTTTTGCGAGCGGCGGAATTTCGTTTTCTTAGGTTGTAACATAACTGTTGTAATCTACAAATCGGTTAAACTTATTGTTTTTTGTTTCTGCGGAAGCCGCCCTTACGTTCACCATCACGACGGTCGTTGCGGCGATCCATACCACGACCCTCTTGTTTCTGAGCGAAATTAGGAGCGAGGTCTTTCTTGCCGTAAACTTCGCCACGGCAGATCCAAACCTTAACACCGATAACACCTACTTTGGTGATAGCACCAATTTGGCAATAATCGATGTCGGCACGCAGTGTGTGTAGAGGAGTACGTCCTTCTTTGTACATCTCCTTACGTGCCATCTCGGCACCGTTCAGACGACCACTAACTTGTACCTTGATACCCTCAGCGCCCATACGCATAGTAGAAGCGATGGCCATCTTAACGGCACGACGGTAAGCCACTTTGCCCTCCAATTGACGTGCAATCTTTGTAGCAACGATAGTTGCATCCAACTCAGGACGTTTTACCTCGAAGATGTTGATTTGAACATCTTGTTTGGTGATTTTTTTGAGTTCCTCCTTCAATTTGTCAACCTCTTGTCCACCCTTACCGATGATAAAACCGGGGCGAGCGGTGCAGACAGTTACAGTTACAAGTTTCAGAGTTCTTTCGATTACGATACGGGAAATACTAGCCTCAGCAAGACGGGCGTTGAGGTACTTACGAATTTTAGTATCCTCTACGATAGTATCTCCATAATTCTTACCGCCAAACCAGTTGGAATCCCAACCACGAACAATGCCAAGGCGGTTTGCAATAGGATTAATTTTCTGTCCCATTTTGTTGATTACTTTTCAGCGTTAGTATTTTTAGTATCTACGAATACAATAACATGATTGGAACGTTTACGGACGCGATATCCGCGACCTTGAGGAGCGGTCAGCAGACGCTTGAGCATCATTCCGCCGTCAACCATAATATTGCTTACATACAATGTTTCCTGGTCAGCCTTCTTGCCGGTTTTTGTTTCCCAGTTAGCAATAGCCGATTTCAGTACTTTTTCCATGGCGCGCGATGCCTCTCGAGTAGAGAAATGCAACGCACCCAGTGCACGGTTCACTTCCATACCACGAATCATGTCAGCAACAAGGCGCATTTTGCGTGGAGATGTAGGAACGTTGTTTACCTTAGCAAAGTATTGGTTCTTGCGAGCCTCTTTCATTGCCTCGGCTGTATTATGTTTTCTAGCACCCATTTTGAATTCTAAAATTTAATTTGTTGTTTGAATGATTCAATGGATTACTTCTTGTTGTTGCCGGCATGACCACGGAAGGTACGTGTAGGAGCGAATTCGCCCAACTTGTGCCCAACCATATTCTCCGTTACATAAACAGGAATGAACTTATTTCCATTGTGAACTGCGATAGTATGACCTACAAAATCCGGAGAAATCATAGAAGCACGGCTCCAAGTCTTGACAACTTCTTTCTTGCCCGACTCATTCATAGCCAACACCTTGTCCTCCAACTTGACATTGATAAACGGTCCTTTTTTTAATGAACGACTCATAATGTTGTTACGATTTTAATAGGTTATTTCTTTCTTCTTTCGATTATGAACTGATTGCTCTGGTTCTTCGGGTGACGAGTCTTGTAACCCTTAGCGAGCAAGCCCTTACGAGAACGTGGGTGTCCACCGGATGCACGTCCTTCACCACCACCCATCGGGTGATCTACAGGGTTCATAACAACGCCACGGTTGCGTGGACGACGACCGAGCCAGCGGCTACGACCAGCCTTACCACTCTTCTCCAATGCGTGGTCGCTATTGCCAACTACCCCCACGGTAGCCTTGCATGCAGCGAGCACTTTGCGCAATTCCCCCGAAGGCAATTTGATGATTGCATACTTGTCCTCACGAGAAGACAACTGTGCAAACACACCTGCCGAGCGAACCATGCAAGCACCTTGTCCCGGACGCAACTCAATGTTGTGAATCAACGTTCCGAGGGGGATGTTTGCCATTGGAAGGGCGTTTCCTACTTCAGGAGCAGCGTCTGCTCCGGATACTACTGTTTGACCTACTTGCAGTCCGTTAGGTGCAAGAATGTAACGTTTCTCACCATCAGCATAGAACAAGAGAGCGATGCGAGCCGAGCGGTTCGGATCATACTCAATCGTCTTTACTGTAGCGGGTACACCATCTTTGTTGCGTTTGAAGTCAATTACACGATATTTCTGCTTATGTCCGCCGCCGATGTAGCGCATGGTCATTTTACCGACATGGTTACGACCACCCGTTTTGCGTTTTCCGAACACAAGAGATTTCTCTGGTGCACTTGCGGTAATTGTCTCAAATGCGCCAATAACTTTGTGTCTTTGCCCCGGTGTAGTGGGCTTAAATTTACGTACAGCCATTTTTAAATATTGCTATAAAAATCGATTGTTTCACCTTCTTTCAATGTAACGATAGCCTTCTTGTAAGCCTGTTGAGCACCGCGAAGCAGACCGCTCTTTGTATAGCGTTGTTTCACTTTGGGAGCAACAATCAGGGTGTTTACATCCACTACCTGTACATTGTACATTTCTTCTACTGCCTTTTTGATTTCCACTTTATTGGCAGTACGTACTACTCTGAAACCATAACGGTTCAACTTTTCGCCAGCGGCGTTCATCTTCTCAGTGACGATCGGTTTGATAATAATTGCCATAGTTGTAACCTCCTTATGCGTTAAAAGTAGCCTCGATAGCAGCCGCCGAAGCCTCGGTGAAGACTACTACATTCGAGTTCATAATAGTATAAGTATTCAGTTCGTTAACCGAAACAACGTTAGTTCTCTGCAAGTTAGCAGCCGATTTGAGTGCGTTGGTGTTTGCATCGTTGATGATGAAAGTAACTTTCTTACCCTCCACATTCAAGTTTTTCAGCACTTCAACCATTGCTTTGGTTTTCGGAGCCTCGAAAGTGAGTGCGTCAAGAACGATGATTTGGTCTTGTTTTGCACGGAGGCTGAGAGCGGACTTACGCGCCAATTGTTTTACCTTGCGGTTGAGTTTGAAATCATAACTGCGGGGAACGGGACCAAAGATAGTACCACCACCTACGCGAACCGGCGACTTGAAATCACCCGGACGTGCACCTCCGCCGCCCTTCTGACGACCAAGTTTGCGTGTAGAGTGAGCGTTCTCGCTACGTTGTTTAGCCTTTGCAGTACCCTGACGGTTGTTTGCCAAGTATTGCTTCACGTCCAAGTAGATAGCGTGGTCGTTAGGCTCGATACCGAAGATTGCGTCGTTGAGGACGACCTTCTTGCCGGTCTCTTTGCCGGCCATATTCAAAATACTAAGTTCCATACTAAATTACTTGTTAAGAATAACGATTGAATTTTTAGCACCCGGGATACTGCCCTTGACCATAATCAAGTTGTACTCGGGGATAACTTTGAGAACAACAAGGTTTTGAACCGTGATACGGTCTTGTCCCATGTGACCACCCATACGTGTACCCGGGAATATACGACTCGGGTATGCGCAAGCGCCCACAGAACCAGGTGCACGCAGACGGTCATCCTGACCGTGAGTCGATTGCCCGACGCCACCAAAGCCGTGACGTTTTACGACACCTTGGAAACCTTTACCTTTGCTGGTACCAATCACATCGATGTAGGTATTCTCCTCGAATACATCTGCGACCGTGATGGTATCGCCCAAATGAAGTTCTTTGCCGAACTCATCAAATTCAGCGAGGTGGCGCATAGGTTGAACGCCTGCAGCCTTGAAGTGTCCTTCTTCAGCCTTGTTGGTGTGTTTCGCGCTCTTCTGCATGAAACCTACCTGAACAGCCTGATAGCCATCTTTTTCAACGGTTTTCAGTTGCGTTACAACGCAAGGACCTGCCTCGATAACGGTGCATGGAATATTCTTGCCATCAGCACCGAATACGGAAGTCATTCCGATTTTTTTTCCTAATAATCCTGGCATTTTACCGATTGTTAGTTTGTTAATAAATTGCCACTCTCGCCCGCGGACTGACACCTTCACCCGAAGATTACTCGGTCATTTGCCGAGGGAAGTGGTCGTTTGCAAATGTACAATATATAATGTACAATTATTTTTCTTGTTGATTACGCTTTGATTTCTACCTCAACACCACTTGCAAGTTCGAGTTTCATCAGTGCCTCGATGGTCTTGCTATTTGCGTTGTAGATGTCAATCAAACGTTTGTAACTCGAAAGTTCAAACTGCTCACGACTCTTCTTGTTAACGAAGGTTGAACGGTTAACGGTGAAGATACGTTTGTGAGTAGGCAATGGAATAGGACCGCTGATAACGGCACCTGTAGCCTTCACTGTCTTAACGATTTTCTCTGCCGACTTATCAACCAAGTTGTGGTCGAACGATTTCAGTTTGATACGAATTTTTTGACTCATGTCTGTTTTTGATAGTTAATAATTTTACAATCTGACAATCACACAGAATTGTCTATTTTTTATTTAATAGAGCGCGAGCCACCTAAAGAGTCATTTGCTTAGAACGACCCGCACCCTATTTTATGTTTGTAAGAACGTGCGCCTGTACGCCCGACCTGCGCACGTTCTTATGATTCATTATACCAAGTCGGCACGTCCACCACACTCTGTGAGCACTGCCTTGGCGATTGCACTCGAAACAGCCTCATAGTGAGAGAACTCCATGCTCGAAGTAGCACGCCCCGATGTGATAGTACGCAGGGCGGTTACATAACCAAACATCTCGCTCAATGGTACCTTAGCCTTCACGATACGTGCGCCGGTACGTGCGGTATCCATACCCTCTACTTGTCCACGACGTTTGGTCAAGTCGCCAATCACATCACCCATGTTCTCTTCCGGTGTTACCACCTCGACCTTCATAATAGGCTCCATGAGAACCGGCTTAGCCTTAACGCAGGCGTTCTTGAATGCCATCTGGGCGCAGATTTCGAATGACAACTGGTCGGAGTCAACGGGGTGGAAACTACCATCAATGACCGTAACCTTAAGTTGGTCAACAGGATAGCCTGCAAGCACACCGTTCTTCATTGCTGCCAAGAAACCCTTTTCGATAGAAGGGATAAACTCCTTAGGAATGTTACCGCCCTTGACCTCGTTTACAAACTGGAGTGTGCCTTCGAAATCGGGGTCTGCCGGCTCAACGCGAACAATCATATCAGCGAACTTACCACGACCACCGGACTGTTTCTTATAGGTCTCGCGCAACTCAACAGGCATAGAGATTGCCTCGCGGTATGCCACTTGAGGACGACCCTGGTTACACTCTACCTTGAACTCACGACGCAGACGGTCGATAATAATCTCGAGGTGCAACTCACCCATACCGGAGATGACAGTCTGACCTGTCTGTTCATCGGTCTTAACGGTGAATGTAGGGTCTTCTTCTGCGAGTTTAGCCAAACCTACGCCGAGTTTGTCGAGGTCAGCCTGGCTCTTAGGCTCCACAGAAACGCCAATCACAGGAGCAGGGAATTCAATAGACTCAAGTACGATAGGATTCTCCTCATCGCAAAGGGTATCACCCGTGCGAATATCCTTGAAACCTACGCCGGCTCCGATATCGCCTGCTGCAATAAAATCAACAGGGTTCTGGTGGTTGGAGTGCATTTGGAAGATACGGCTGATACGCTCTTTCTTGCCTGAGCGCGGGTTGTAAACATACGAACCTGCTTCCAACTTACCTGAATAAACGCGGAAATAGCAGAGACGACCTACATAAGGATCGGTAGCAATCTTGAATGCCAATGCACAAAGCGGCTCGTTATCATCCGGTTTACGGGTAATAGCATCGCCCGTGCGAGGATCAGTGCCATCAATCTCCGGAGTATCCAACGGACTCGGGAGATAAGCACAAACCGCATCAAGCATAGTCTGCACACCTTTGTTCTTAAACGAAGAACCGCAGATTACAGGGAAAATATGCATACCGATAGTACCCTTGCGAATAGCAGCACGAATCTCATCTTCGGTAATAGTAGAAGGATCAGAGAAATACTTCTCCATCAATGCATCATCGAACTCTGCAATGGTCTCGAGCATTTTGTCGCGCCACTCCTCTGCCTCTGCGAGGAGATCAGCAGGAATATCATCCACCTCATACTCGGCACCCATAGTCTCGTCATGCCAGAGGATAGCCTTCATTTTGACAAGATCCACTACACCTTTAAATGTCTCCTCATTTCCAACCGGAATCTGAATAGGACAAGGAGTAGCACCAAGCACCTCATGAATCTGACGAACCACATCGAAGAAATTAGCACCCGAACGGTCCATCTTGTTGACATAGCACAGACGCGGCACATTGTATTTATCAGCCTGACGCCAAACGGTCTCGGACTGCGGTTGAACACCACCTACAGCACAAAGAGCCATCACGGCACCATCGAGGATACGAAGCGAGCGCTCCACCTCTACGGTAAAGTCCACGTGCCCCGGAGTATCTATCAAGTTGATTTTGTACTTATCACCCTTATACGGCCAATAAGTGGTAGTTGCCGCAGAAGTGATAGTGATACCACGTTCCTGCTCCTGAACCATCCAGTCCATAGTAGCAGCACCATCATGTACCTCACCGATTTTGTGTGTCAGACCAGTATAGTACAGGATACGCTCGGAGGTAGTTGTCTTACCGGCATCGATGTGCGCCATGATACCGATGTTTCTATTTAATTTCAGATCGTGTTTAGCCATTGTTTCTTTTCCTTATTATATACACGCGCGTACGTGCGTATTAGAAACGGAAATGTGCGAATGCACGGTTAGCCTCCGCCATGCGGTGCATATCCTCCTTACGCTTAAATGCGCCACCTTGGTTGTTGTAAGCATCCATAATCTCTGCTGCCAACTTCTCTGCCATAGAATGACCACCACGCTTGCGCGCAAAGAGGATCATATTCTTCATAGCGATAGAAGCCTTGCGGTCTGCACGAATCTCTGTAGGCACCTGGAAAGTAGCACCACCGATACGTTTCGACTTTACCTCAACCAGAGGGGTAATGTTGTCGAGAGCCTGTTTCCAGATATCCAAAGCGGTTTTGTCCTCCAACTTCATCTTCTGTTCTACTACTCCCAAAGCGGTATAGAACACACCATACGAGGTGTTTTTCTTACCATCGAGCATCAAGTGGTTTACAAACTTAGCCACCATCACCTCGCCATAAACCGGATCCGGCAGGATCACACGTTTTGTTGGTTTTGCTTTTCTCATTGTTGTTTTTAATTTTTGGTTGTCATCGCTTCAGCCAAATCAATCCACAATTTGCAATTTGTTTGACTTACTCAACCGAATCAACCCAGTTAATCGTCCCAATCTATGGGAACTCTTAGTTAGTTTTTAATTTACAGAAGTTAGTAATTGCGTCTTGCGGATTACTTTTTAGCCTTCGGGCGTTTTGCGCCGTATTTGCTTCGACGTTGCAAGCGATTAGCCACACCTGCGGTATCCAATGTACCACGCACAATATGGTAACGTACACCCGGCAGGTCTTTCACACGGCCGCCACGTACCATAACGATACTGTGCTCTTGCAAGTTGTGTCCTTCTCCCGGAATGTATGCGTTCACCTCCTTTTGATTCGTCAGACGAACACGAGCCACTTTACGCATTGCGGAGTTAGGCTTTTTAGGAGTTGTTGTGTAAACACGTACACATACACCACGACGCTGCGGGCAACTGTCCAATGCAGGGCTTTTGCTCTTGTCGAGAAGTTCTGCTCTTCCTTTTCTAACTAATTGTTGAATTGTAGGCATTGTAACTTGTTGTTTGTTAATAATTTATCATTTATTTCCTTGCTTTCCATCCTCACCCGAGCCTCTACCACTCTGCACACAAAATCTCGCGTGCGCATGCGCGACAAGGAGGGCAAACCGCGAAAAAGCGTGCAAAGGTACGACTTTTTTTTGGATTGTGCAAACTTTTATTACAAGAAAATCAACATTTTAAGTATTTTCTCATAATTTTACGCAAAACGGAAAAACACCAACAATAGGAAACTCCGAGTATGGCAAGGCACCACTCCTATGCTTTGACAGGTTGTTTGCGGGCAACAACAATGGTTACGGCGATGACAATCAGCGCAATACCAACACAGGAACGGGCTGTCAGATGCTCCCCGAACAATGTCAAGCCGACCAATACAGCAGTGATAGGCTCCATCGCCCCAAGAATAGCCGTTTGGGTGGACCCGATAGTTTGGATTGCAAGGGTGGTCAATACCAGAGAGAGAGAGGTGGGAAAGAGAGCGGAACCTACACTATAGCCCCAATGCAGCCCTTGCGGGATAGCCAGATGACCTCCCAAAAGCAACAAGACGGCGAGCATCAACGCCCCGAAAAGAATAACAAAGAAAGTAACTTTTGCAGGCGGCATGTGGGTAATATGCCCCTTGTTAATAAACACCAAATAAACAGCATACGTAAGGGCAGACCCCAACGACAGAAGCACACCGACAATGCTAACGTGTGCCGAACCATTGATTTCGCACAGTACACCTATTCCCACCGTTGCCAAAGCGAGACACCCCCACACTAACGGCGCCACACGTTCATGGAAAACAAACGCCATCAACACGGCAGTTACAATCGGATATACAAACAAAATCGTGCTAGCAAGCCCCGCATCCATATAGTTATACGACAGATAGAGAAGCAGTGATGACAATGCCATTACGGCACCGAGCAAAGCAATCTGCACCGTCTCTGACTTGCTCAAACGGAAATCAATATGCTGCATAAGCATCAGCATCGCCAACATCGGAACGCTCAACGCATACCGCCAGAACAGCACCGACAGCGAGTCCAAACCATCGTGGCAGAGGGGCAATGCAAACATCGGGTTAAGCCCATAAAAACCGGCAGCAAAAATACCGAATAGATAACCGACAGACTTCGAGTGAGACATATCATCTGATTAAAAGCGCACAAAAGTACTGCTATTTTTTGGATTGCACAATACACAATTGCACAATCCGAGAAAAAGCAGTACCTTTGCAATGCATATTTAAGAATTAAGCGTAAGAATGCTATCCTCAGAAGAAAAACACTTGTCCAACACTGATGATAGTATGTGCAAAAGGCCAGGTGGATGTTAGGAGGATAGGCTTTCTCTATCCGGAGGCATAGTCCACGCCAAGCGCATCCTAGGCCAAAATGAACAAAAGATTAACAACAGATTACAGGAATATATGGATACAATCTGTGCTATATCAACTCCATACGGCTGCGGCGGAATAGCTGTAGTGCGTGTGAGCGGAAAGCAGGCAATTGCCCTCACGGACAGGCTGTTTCATGGGCGTAGAGCCTTATCGGATATACCAGCCAACACCATTCTTTTTGGACATATCGAGCGCAAAGGCGAGGTATTGGACGAGGCGTTGGCGAGTGTGTTTCGCGCACCTCACTCATTCACGGGCGAAGATGTGGTGGAAATCAGTTGCCATGGCAGCCTATATATCCAACAGACATTGTTACAATGGTTGATAGAGGCAGGCTGCTGTATGGCAAAAGCGGGCGAGTTTACGCAGCGAGCCTTTCTCAACGGCAAGATGGACTTAGCGGAAGCCGAAGCGGTGGCCGACCTGATTGCTTCGCAGTCGAAAGCAGAAAAAGACCTGGCACTCAGCCAGTTGCGCGGCAGTATATCGGGCGAGTTGCAAGGTTTGCGGGAACGATTATTGAATTTTACGTCGCTTATTGAACTCGAACTTGATTTTGCCGACCACGAAGAGTTGGAATTTGCCGACCGTTCCAAATTGACTGCTTTGGCACAGGAAATAGAACATAAACTAACGCAACTGACCCATTCTTTCAAGACAGGCAACGCCATTCGCAACGGCATACCGGTGGCAATAGTGGGGGCTACCAATGCAGGTAAATCCACGCTACTCAATGCCCTCGTGGGCGAGGAGCGTGCTATCGTAAGCGACATACGCGGCACAACCCGAGACACCATCGAGGATACATTGGTTATCAATGGCATACTATTTCGGTTGATTGATACAGCGGGTATTCGGGAGACGGGCGACCCATTAGAAGGTATGGGTATTGAGCGAAGCCGTCAAGCCGCAGGAAAAGCACAGATTATTGTGCAGGTTATTGATTCCACCTCCCCGCAAACCGATCTTTTTGGAATTAACCTCACGGGCAAGATACTCCTGCAAGTTTGGAACAAGGCAGACCTATGCACCATTAACCAGGAACCATTAACCAAGAACAACAGGCAATGTCTTGCAGAATTAACAGACTCTCTTTCCCTCTCGGCCAAGAACGGCGATGTAGAGGTGCTGAAAGAGGCGTTGGCAAAGGCGGCTGCCGAACAGATGGAAACCACCAGTACCGTAACAATCAGCAATGCCCGTCATTATGAGGCATTGGTACGTGCATCAGGGGCTATTCAACGTGTACAACAAGGACTACAAGACGGACTTTCAGGCGAGTTTCTCAGTATGGATTTACAAGACTGTCTGGACGCTCTCGGTGAGATTACAGGGCAAGTTACTTCTCAAGAGGTTCTGAACAATATATTCAGTCATTTTTGCATAGGAAAATAAAAAACATTGGTTATATAAAAAATCGCATCTACGCAGCGGGACTTGAAATAATTTTAACACTGACCAATGGTTCTGCTGTGTATACGTCTCTTGTGCGCCTGCCAGCAGACCGATGGTAATCAATACTCGTTTCGTCCGAGGGGGGGCTTCGAGGCACAGAAAGAACAAATGCGGATAGATATTCCCAACCCGCTTAATTTCGATTCGAGGAATAGTTCAGGGGCAGGCAATAGCAGCAGTTTGTATTTTCCGAAACGGGAACATACTAAAATTGGCATAAAATTTGCGCACATCGGTGCAGACGCGTACCTCAGTTGGGACTCCTTTGGTGCACAGAGCCTAACAGCCCAAGGGGTATTCTTTGTGGAAACACACAAGAATATAGAAACGAATATCATTGGCGGGTTGGGCTATTGGTGCGGAATGGGAGCTGCAGAGTATGTTGTAAGCATTGATCATACAGAAATATACAGATACACAAAATGAAGACAATAAAAGCACGTTTTATCTTGCGTTTGAATTTGCTTCTCGGGGCGATAGTAGGTATACTGACAGGCTGCGGGAGCAGCAAAAAAGCCGTTGACCGTTCAGGTGAGATAATGGCGATGTATGGCATTCCGATGGCGCATTATCAAGTGAGCGGTACGGTACGTGATGCGGATAATCACCCCATAAAAGGTGCACAAGTGGTGGTAAAAGGGTATAAGAACTTTGCTATAGGCGACACATTGCTGACCGACGCACAGGGCAAATATAGCGGTAAGTTAGAGGGGTGGCCAAACGATAGTATTAACATCGTAGTAACCGATCCCAAGACTCAGAACGCAGACTCTGTACAAGTAAAAGTAATGTATGACGAACAAAAAGCATGGAACTCGGTTACCAAGCCAATGGAGGTAAATATCCGCATCAAAAGTAATGACTGATTAACGAGCATCAGCCGGGTATCTTTTCAATAAGATTAAACAGAAAAAGAGATATGATTTTATCAATGACAGGTTATGGCAAAGCCGAAAGCCAACTAAAAGAGCATCGTAAAGTAATTGTAGAGGTGCGTAGTCTCAACTCCAAATCATTGGATTTGAGTATGCGTCTCGCACCGCAGTTACGTGCCAAGGAGTTAGAGATACGCACGATTATCAGTCAGCGTCTTGAACGCGGTAAAATAGACTTGAGTATTTATTATCAGGATACCGCCAACCCTGAAGCAGGAATGGGCTTTGCACCCATCAACCGTGAGGCATTTGCATACTATTACAATGAGTTGAAAGAGTTGCAGCAACAATATGCTATACAGAACTGCAACCTATTGGACAGTATTCTGCGAATCCCTGATGTATTGAAGCCGTCGGACGATTGCGCAGAGGCTGGTACACAAGAATGGGAGATTGTCCGCAATACGCTCAACAGCGCGATTGATTCTTTCTTGGCTTTCCGCACACAGGAGGGCGCGGCCTTGGAGCGTATGTTTATCGAGAAATTGGACGGTATTGCGTCTCTATTGGCTGATGTGGAGCCGTTTGAAAAAAGCCGCGTAGAGAAGATACGCTTGCATCTGCTGAATAATCTGGATAAGCTTGCCGAAGAAACCAAGCAGAAGATAGATATGAACCGTCTCGAACAAGAGATGATCTATTATTTAGAAAAACTCGACGTAACAGAGGAAAAAGTACGGCTTACCAACCATATCAAGTACTTCCGCGAGACGATGAACGGCGATAGTACGGGCGTTGGTAAGAAGTTGGCTTTCATAGCGCAAGAGATGGGGCGTGAAATCAACACCCTCGGCAGCAAGAGCAACCAAAGCGAGATGCAGATTATTGTGGTGAAAATGAAAGATATCCTCGAACAAATCAAAGAGCAGGTACTGAACGTGCTATAAGCACATTGCAATACAACAAACCCGCGTATGCAACTGACTGCACAGGCGGGTTTGTTGTATATGGTAGTTTATTGTATTTTTCTGCCTAACACATCGTACCACACGCCATCACGGAGAATATAGACCACGCCGTCTATAAGCACCTTTTGTGCGGAGGCCGAGGTTGCGGGAATAGTAACGGTATCATCAATTCCCATTACAAAGTCGAAGTATTCGGGTACTTGCGGGAGCGGCAGATTGGTGCCCGTATAGATTTTCAGTTCCCCCGGTTGCAAAGTGACAGTACCCGATGCCGTGGTACCATTGAGGTAATAGTCATACCATATTCCACCCGGTAGTGTAACCGTATTGGCAGTGGTGGCAGAGAAATTACCCGCTACAAACACATTGCTGCCCCATTGGACAGTGCGCACGGCTTTTCCGCTGCCTATTTGTACGTTGGTAGGATTGCCCTCGAATATTTCAGGAAGCAGACGTGTGCGCAACTGAATAGCCTGCGCAGTCTTTCTGTAGGCGTCCATACGTACACTTCCTTTGCGGAACCATCCGGCGTTTTCGGGACGCATTTTTACCTGCATTTTCACCTCTTCCTGTACTTCGGCTTTGATACCATAGTCGTTGTCCGTACCCCATTTGCCGACAGCGTTCTGATATTTGGAGTTGTCGTAGCCGAGTTCAGCAAAGTGGTAGAACATGTGGGAGCCGTTGAGCAGCGTAGCGAATGCCATATTAAGGGGTACACGTGCGACGCGCGATGCTTCGTTGGTCGTTATGTCTCCGTCTCCCCATTGTTTTGCCTTAAAGAATGCACGCTCCTCATCGTGGCTCTCGGGGTAAGAGATATAGCCGTCTTTGTTGGCTTCGGCGAATGAGTCTCCGTTTTTGAGCCAGCCCATAGCGGTCTGCTCAAACGCCTTGCAGGTATTGTTCCAACAAAGCATACCTGCATTGACCAGTTTCGGGCGGTCGCTGTTCATACTCGTACCCCAGTGTTCAAGAATCATATAGGCATCATCAGAGACGGCTTTTACGCCCTTCTCGTAATAATCGGTCAGGTTTTCCACCGCATTGTATTTCGCGCCGCAGATACCATGGCTGAGGTCGAGACGATAGCCGTCCACTTTATATTCCTGCAACCAGTATTGCAAAGCGCGTGTAAACATAGCGTGTGCCGGTGCAAAGTCGTGGTTCCAATCCTCATACACATTATCGGGGTGCGGGGCAGTTACATTGAACCATGGGTTATTCTTCAGGTCATCGCCATAGGGGTAGAGTTTATTCATCGGATTGAGTCCTGTGGCGTGATTGAATACCATATCAAGAATGACGGCTATACCGCGTTTGTGGCACTCGTCAATGAAGGTCTTCAGTTGCTCGGGCGTGCCATACGCTTTGTCCAAGGCGAAATAGTGGTTAGGCGAATAGCCCCAGTTCTCGTTTCCGTCGAACTCGGTTACAGGCATCAACTCTACAGCGTTAACGCCCAGATTTTGCAGGTAATCAAGACGCTCCATCAAGCCCTCAATAGATCGCATAGGCGTATGGTCATAAACCCACAGTTCGTAGATAATCAGATTATTTTTATTCGGGCGTTTGAAATTGCGTGTAGCGTCCGACCAAGCAAAATCCTCCTTACCTGTCTGTATCACTGTTACATAGTCGCGTCCTTTCTCCGGATAGGGCATCAGAGTCGGGTCTATCTTGCGCGGTTCGTATTGGTCAAGCGGATGAAGCAGTTTCTCGGAATAGAGGTCTGAGATGTATTTTACCACGCCGTCGGCACGCACCACGACATATTGCATAGCGTATTCCTGTTTCGGGGTCAGTCCCGTGAGAGTTATCCAAAAGTATGCGCTGTCGGTGGCTTGGTGCAGTTGATAATCGTTGCTGATTGTCCAGTCGTTGAAGTCGCCGACAACAAAGACGTGCTGTGCAGGGGCGGTTTTGCTACCTGCGTAAGTACAGAGTGTTACCTTTGTCCGGTCGTTTTGGTCATAATAGATGCCGTTTAACACTCCGTCGGGGCGATTGGCTTTTGCGGGGGCTTCCGGTACGCAGGTAAATGCTTCGGCCACTGCTTCTTCGTTGTCGGTTTTTGCCACGAACTCAAAGCCGTAATTGCCCTCTTCCGCAAGTGTGGTAGTGTAGGTCAGTTCCGTACCATTAGCGTTTTGTACCACTTTGCCGTTGAGGCTGAGCGTCAGGGCAGCTGTCAGCGTTGAATAGCAAGTGAGGGTAATTTTCCCGCCTTTGGTGCTTATTTCCGGCATAACTGTTTGTATGCTTGCCGCCAGTCCAGCCTCTGCAAGGTTTACAAAAATGTCCCCGTTTTCTGCGGTCTTTCCCTCGAGAGAACCTTTCGGACCATCGTTGAAGACAAAGCATAGTTGCGTAATCTCCGTTGTTTCGGGTACTCCATAATAGGTGTATATATCAGGGGTTATCTTCAGTTCCCAGTTGCCATCTGTATTTTTGGTCATCTTATACTTATCTTCGCCACCGCGCCATGTGGGGGCTTTTTGCCACGATGTACCATTGAATGTAATGCCAGTGTGGGCATAGCAAGCCGTAGCCTTTGCCATACCTTTGTTGCCCTCATTGGGATTGAACACAATGGCAATTTCGCCTTTGTATCCTTTTTGGATGATAGCCGGGATAGTGGTTACCTGTGCTTTCAGGCAGATGACACACATCATACAGAGACAGATACAAAAAGCATGCAAGTAGTTGTTTCTCATAATGTTGAATGGTATTAGTTTATTAGTATTGTTTTACGAAAAACGGTCGGTCGCCATAAAGACAACCGACCGTTTTTCTTTGTGCGCAGGATGAGACTCGAACTCACACGATCTTGCGACCACTACCCCCTCAAAGTAGCGTGTATACCAATTTCACCACCTGCGCTTCATCGGAGTGTGTTACGTAACTCTCAACCTTGCAAGTTCAGCAGCCCCGCAACCTCTCCTTCGTCAAACCGCAAGAACCTATGTTCTCCCAATTTGTATGTAGCGTCTTTCCGCTATGTTTAAGAACTCTTTTCGACTCTAAGCGGTAGTGCCCGGAACAGGACTCGAACCTGCACGCCTCGCGACATACGCACCTGAAACGTACGCGTCTACCAATTCCGCCACCCGGGCTTTTAGAGTAAAAAAGCAGGAACAACGTCCTGCTCTTTGAGCGGCAAACGAGACTCGAACTCGCGACCCCGACCTTGGCAAGGTCGTGCTCTACCAACTGAGCTATTGCCGCATTGTGTGTAAGACCACTTACTTTCTCTCTCGAAAGCGGGTGCAAAATTACTGCTTTTTTTTGATACCACAAAATTTTAGCAAGAAAAAAGTGCGAAAAAGTGTATTTTTCTTGTTTTTTGTGGGTGATGCAGGAGTTTTTCGTTACCTTTGTACTCGAAACAGACATATACGACTTATGAGTAAGACAGCCGAACAAATTGAATTGGAGAAATTAGGGGTACGTATCACCCGTCGTTTTCACAAAGCCTGTGCCGATTACGGGCTGATTGGAGACGGCGACCATATCCTAATAGGCTTGAGCGGAGGCAAGGACAGCCTCGCTCTGGTGGAACTATTAGGCAGGCGTTCGCAGATCTATGTGCCAAAGTTCCAGGTTACTGCCGTGCATGTTCGCGTGCGCGAGCGCGCGTACATTTCCAATGTGAGTTATTTGGAGCGTTTCTGTGCCGAATGGGGTGTGCCATTGGTTGTGCGTGATACAGAGATCGCCACGCCGGAGGGTCTTTCGGCACAAGAGATAGCCCGCAAGCAGAAAGATCCGTGTTTCTTGTGCGCATGGTATCGCCGCAAGGCGTTGTTTGATGTAGCGCAGGAACTGGGGTGCAACAAGATTGCTTTCGGTCACCACAAGGATGACATTGTTGAGACGGCTCTGCTGAACCTATTTTTTCAGGGTTCGTTCAGTACGATAACGCCCTGTTTGCAGTTGGAGAAGATGCCCCTTCGGCTAATCCGCCCGCTCTGTATGATTGAGGAGAAGGACCTTGTACGCTATGCGGTACTGCGAGGGTATGAGAAGCAGAAGCAACTCTGTCCTTTTGAGAAAGAGAGCAGCAGGTCGGATGTGAAACGGCTGGTGGAACAATTAGAACGCCTCAATCCGAATATACGCGACTCCATTTGGAGTGCGGCAATGAAGAATTATGAATTATGAATGAAGGATTATGAATTAAAATAATTATACTGATTATGAACGGATTATACACTATTTTATTATTGATTTGCTCCAATGTGTTTATGACATTGGCATGGTACGGGCATTTGAAATTAGGCGAACTGCCATGGTTTCAGAAACTCCCGTTAATTGCTGTTATTGCCCTCTCGTGGGGTATTGCCTTTTTTGAATACTGCTTGCAGGTACCTGCCAACCGTATCGGTTTTGATGGTAACGGAGGTCCGTTTTCGCTGATGCAACTAAAAGTGATACAGGAAGTTATCACACTAACCGTGTTTGTAGTGTTCAGCACTGTGGCTTTCCACACCCATCTGCAATGGAATCATATTGTGGCGGCTTTGTGTCTGATTGCCGCAGTCTATTTCGTTTTCGGTTTTAAGTGATAGAACAAATCCAAAATCTTAATAATCGTGTACTTTTTCCGGTTCGAAGTTCCATTGTAGTTCCTTCGTAGTTCTATCGTAGTTCCTTCGTAAGTGGTGGTTCTTGATCAACGGAAAGCAAATCTTAACAAAACGCATATTACGCAACTATAACAATAGAGTAAAAACACCGCATAAGGGGAGTGATAATAAAGGACGTTCCAAAGGCAGGCAGACTGACAGATTGGCAGTAAAAACTGACACAGCAAAAGGGTCATAGGTTTTGGCACAGGATTTGTCTTTATAGGGGTGTCGCGTTCAACGGACATGAGACAAAGAGCATGGACAAAGGCGCGGCGAGATAAACTTTGAATATTAACACTTAAAATCATACTTGATTATGTCTAAGATTATTGGAATTGACTTAGGAACAACTAACTCCTGCGTTGCTGTGATGGAGGGCAACGAACCTATCGTAATTGCTAACTCGGAAGGTAAGCGTACGACTCCTTCAGTTGTAGGTTTTGTAGATGGTGGAGAGCGCAAAGTGGGAGACCCTGCAAAGCGTCAAGCCATTACCAATCCGACACGAACCGTATATAGTATCAAGCGTTTTATGGGTGAGACATACGACCGTCTCTCGAATGAGATTGCGCGTGTACCTTATAAAGTAGTGAAAGGCGACAACAACACTCCGCGTGTGGATATCGACGGACGTCTCTATACTCCGCAAGAGATTTCGGCTATCATTCTGCAAAAGATGAAAAAGACCGCCGAGGATTATTTGGGACAAGAGGTTACGGAAGCCGTTATCACCGTACCTGCATACTTCAACGACAGCCAACGTCAGGCTACGAAAGAGGCAGGTGAGATTGCGGGCTTGAATGTACGCCGTATTGTAAACGAACCTACGGCAGCTGCATTGGCTTACGGTCTTGACAAGTCGAACAAAGATATGAAGATTGTAGTCTTCGACTGCGGTGGCGGTACACACGATGTATCCGTATTGGAGTTGGGCGACGGCGTCTTCGAGGTAAAAGCGACCGATGGTGATACCCACCTAGGTGGTGATGACTTCGACCACCGTATTATCGATTGGCTCGTTCAAGAGTTCAAGAACGAGAACGGCGGTGCCGATTTGAGCAAAGATCCGATGGCTATGCAACGTCTGAAAGAGGCTGCCGAGAAAGCCAAGATCGAGTTGTCGAACACGACAAGCACCGAAATCAACCTGCCGTATATCATGCCTGTAAACGGTGTGCCTGCACACTTGGTAAAGACTTTGACGCGTGCTAAGTTTGAGCAGTTGATTGACGACTTGATCCAACGTACTATCGCTCCTTGCCGTACCGCTCTGGAGAAAGCCGGTTTGACAACCAAAGATATTGACGAGGTTATCCTTGTAGGTGGTAGTACGCGTATCCCTGCAATCCAAGACGCAGTACAAAAATTCTTCGGCAAAGTGCCCAGCAAGGGTGTTAACCCCGATGAGGTAGTAGCCGTAGGTGCAGCCATCCAAGGCGGTGTGCTGACGGGCGAAGTGAAGGATGTGCTGTTGCTGGATGTAACTCCGCTGAGCCTCGGTATAGAGACTATGGGCGGTGTGATGACCAAGATGATTGAAGCCAACACCACTATCCCGACCAAAAAGACCGAGACCTTTACCACTGCCGTTGACAATCAGCCGAGCGTGGAGATAAAGGTACTGCAAGGTGAGCGTCCTATGGCTGCTCAGAACAAGCAAATCGGTATTTTCCACCTGGACGGCATTATGCCTGCACGTCGTGGCGAGCCGCAGATTGAGGTTACTTTCGATATCGACGCCAACGGTATCTTGAACGTTACTGCCAAAGACAAAGCAACGGGTAAAGAGCAGAAGATTCGTATCGAGGCTTCGAGCGGTCTGTCGGACGAAGAGATCAAGCGTATGAAGGCAGAAGCAGAGGCTAACGCCGAAGCAGACAAACGCGAGAAAGAGCGTATCGACAAACTGAATCGCGCAGACGCTACTATCTTCCAGACCGAGAAACAACTTGCCGAGTTGGGCGACAAACTGCCTGCCGACAAGAAGGCTTCGATAGAAGAGGCTCTCAAGAACCTGAAAGAGGCTTACGAGAAGAAAGACGCCGACGCTTGCGAGGCTGCCAACAATGCACTGATGACTGCATTCCAAGCCGCAAGTACAGAAATGTACAACGCACAAAATGCGAATGCGGGAGCAGGTGCACAAGGCGCAGACTTCAGCGGCGCGCAGAATAACGGCGGCGCTAACAACAACTCGAGCAATAACGACGGCGGTGCCGAAGATGTGGACTTCGAGGAAGTGAAGTAACTGAGGCTACCAAAGGTGACCCCATTGAGAGAATACTCATAAAAGAATTTCCCGCAGAGGAATATCTTTCAAAAAAACGGAAAAAGGACAACGCGCAGGCGTAACTCCAAGAGAGAGACTGTAAGATTCAAGATCGAGCAGTCTCTCTTGCTGTTAGTTAATCTGCCTCATTCAAAGCAACTAATTCAAACTATAATAAACAAAAAAACAAACAACATTTGCGTAATATAAATATTTGTAGTACTTTTGCAGCAAAATATCACAAAATTATAATAGCCTATGATATAAACCTCGCACCGATCAGCGGTGCAATGACATACTAAAAAGCGTAATAAGCCCAACTTGATTCTTTGAAAACTGGACACTTTCAAGAATTGTATACTTTCAAGCACAGGTTTATGCACGCTCGCGTTAACAGCGTGAGTTTTCTGTGCGTAAATTTGAAAGTATATAGGTAGTCCAGAACCTCAAAGAATCAAATGAAGCGAACGAAAGTTCACGCTTTGTTTATGTCCTTAAGTCCCCCAACAGAATTTCCTATGCAATTCATAGGACTAATAAAACACCATAATATAATCAATTGTCGCAAAGGACATAACAAAACATCATTATGTCGCAAATTAAAATAGATAAACATAAAAAATATAAATTCCCTCATACAATAATGGTGGTTAAGTATATTGACAAATATCTTGTTATTGCACCCAAGTACGCTAATTGGATTGTGTTAGAGTCTGCCTACCAATTGTTAGTATTTGATTTTCGCAGAAAGGGGCATACGATAGGGGATACGGTAAAATCATTTAATAAAGAAGATGTGGAACTTGTTGTGTGTCAATTAGAAGCGCGTAAATTCTGCAACAAAAAGATATACAGTATCGTGGAAACAGAACGAAGTATGCATTTGTATTTAACCAATAAGTGTAATTTGCTATGCCCGCATTGCTATATGTATTCAGGTCTAAGTAGTCAGGATGAATTGTCTACGGAACAATTGATGTTGCTTTTGTATAACTATAAAACAATAGCAAATGGAGTTAATTTAACGATTTCTGGAGGAGAACCAACATCTCGTGCAGATTGTATCCCTATTATAAAATATGCATCAGAGTTAGGATTAAATGTTAAGTTGCTAACAAATGGTATTCTGCTATCAGTCATGGATATTGATGAGATGTCAAAGTATATTGGTTCTGTACAAATCAGCATTGACGGATTTTCAGAGGAATCAAATGCTATAATTAGAGGCAAGAGGCATTTCCAGAAAGCACTTGATTCTATGGATGCTTTTATCCGAAACGGAGTTGAAACATCCGTGGCCATTACACCGACATATCCTATATTAAAGCAACATGTAAATGACTATGTCATATTTGCTAAACAGTTAGTAGATAAATATGCTAACAAGAATTTCTGCGTAAAATTTACTGAAAATTTGTCCGTTGGAAGAGAGGTTAATCTATCCATAATAGAAAATGCAGAATATACTAATTTAGTTAAGTCGATTCAAACGGAGATATACGGATATGAACAGGACTTCATACATTTTGTTCAAACTATGAGTAAAAACATCATCGTTGATAATTGTATGTTCGGTGTATTTGCTATCGCTTCTAATGGTGATGTGTATCTTTGTCCTGAAATAGGTAAATTACATCCTGTTGCAAATGTTAAAAATGATTCTTTCAAAGACATCTTACAAAAAGCAATTGAGGCAGAAGAGGCTACTTTGGTTTCTCGATTGCGTCCTTGTAAAAATTGCGAACTTCGATACATATGTGGAGGAGGATGTCGCATTGAAGAATTTCCTAGTGTTACTGAAATAAAATCATTTAAGGGAGTTAAGATCGGAGATATTTTGCCTAGGAAATGTAACTATAAGATAAAAGAAAAGTTCTATGATCTAATGATAAAGAGTAACGAGTATTTGTATGAAATATAAGATCTTATACATATGTGCATCTAAATGGAAAGAAGCCTCTTTTTGATGCCATCATATCTAAGGCTTCAAATGTCTAATTACTAAATTTTACAAAGATGGTTATTAAAATTCAAAAGAAGTCATTACCTAAGAAAATTGTTACTATGGGTAGACTTAAAAGTGGTTGCTCGTGTTGGAGTGGTGCTTGGTTTAATGGCTAACACTCACAGACAGGTAAGATTAAGGTGTGTTCTCTTGCTGGATGCGATCTTCTAAACTATGTATTGAGACCACAGGTGTGGTCTATTAAGACGTTTGGATACAATACAACAGAGACTTTAACAGCAACACCAGTTCCAACAACTCGAGCAATAACGACGGCGGTGCCGAAGATGTGGACTTCGAGGAAGTGAAGTAAAAATAATGCATAGAAGAAAAGGCTGTCTGACAGAAATGTCGGGCAGCCTTTTCTTTTTTATAGCAGGCCGCAACATAATACGGTTGCGGATATATAATGCGAAAAGAAGCGAGTTAACGGACAGTTTGACACAAGGGACAAGGGATGATACGCACTAACCTAACGAGTTGTGCAGGTGGAAACGCATTGGCAGAATGCTGAAAATAGTATTGGGAGGCGGCTTCCACTCCATAGACGCCCTCTCCCAACTCGATGACATTCAGATAGACCTCCAAGATACGTTCTTTTCCCCACAGGAACTCGATCAGGACAGTAAAATAAGCCTCGAAAGCCTTGCGCAAATAGGTTCGCGAAGGTGTACAAAAGACATTTTTGGCAGTCTGCTGCGAGATAGAACTACCTCCTCGAACAATGTGCCCACAGGCTTGATTAATATGGTAAGCCGTGGCGATAGCATCTATATCGAAACCAAAATGCTCGAAGAAATGTGCATCCTCACTATTCACCACCGCCTCAATCAAATCCGGCGAGATATCTTCTATAGGAATCCATTGCTGTTGAATGGGCAGAGTATATCCTTGTCGGCGCGCTTCCATCTGCCGAATCAGCATAAGCGGAGTGAGTCGAACCGGGAAGAAACGATAGTACACCACCAAACCAACTGATGACAGCAAGAATGCTGTCATCAGGGTGAGAATCAGTTTAACGAATCGGTTTGCCATGGTCGTCAATAAGCGTTCCGAAGCGGCTGTAACCATCGCCGAATGAGGCGAAGAAAATATGCTGCGTTTGCGCTTCGATGTTGTTAAAAAGCGGGGGCGTCAGGATGTGATAGTTTCGATTCATAAGCCCGCATTTACCGTTATAATCCGTGTATACATAACAATTGGTTTCTTCATAAATATCATGGTCGTCGGCATCTTTGCGATGGGTATTGTAGGTAAGTTCCTCTATCTGTCTGTAAATAACCTCATACACCAGTTTCCCTTGATAATCAAAAAGATGCTGTATGCCATTATACTCCGTAGCAATAATACCCTCCGACCAATCAATATCAACGGATTTATAATTCCCCATAAAGACAGTATCCAACTGAAAGGAATAGACTATACATTGTTCCTCACGCTTGGTATTATAAAAATTGTGCTGATAGTCTCGTTCAATAGACGTATATTGCGGCGGCAATATCCAGTTGGCAGCCGTATCAATCATTCCAAAGAGATTGTTATCCATTTCCACGATGAGACTTCCGCGGAAGAAAAGCAGTTCATACTGGTCATGATATGGCAGTCCCTGTTGATTAAGCAAAGAACCGTCGCGGCGGAATATGTAGATACTATCGTCTTTAACCATGACTCCTCTATCGGAACTGAATATCCATGCCTTATCAAAGTCGAAGGGAGTAAGCAGGCGTGCCGTATTGAGGTTGACGTACGCCCGTTTCTTATCCCGAGCCACTACAGCGATAGAATCGCCTCCGGTAATATACAGCCAAGAGATGCTATCGAGCAGGACTTTTCCAGTAGCAGGGTCGTAGATATGCGCCCCGAGTTTATAGCGCAAGCCTTTGGAGCCAATCTCTTCACCGTATAATTGGCGTGCAATAGGTTTACAGCAAGAGCGGATAGTGCCGATTAGTACAAATAAAAGAGCAATGATGACAATGCCCGTACAAATACAGACAATCGGACGTTTGCCCAAGATGTGTGCTTTTGATTTGAGCAATTGCCACCAAGACGAGATGTTTTGTTTTAATTTCATAATGCCTCTTGATTTTTGTTTATACTGCAAAGGTAGTACAAAAGCGACAAATAGGGAAGAAAAATCAAAGGGGTTGTATGAAAGACAAAACAGACTGTATGAAGATGTGTTCATACAGTCTGTTTTGTACTTTTACCAGGTATTCTACAAAAAGCAAATGACAGAATATCCGTCAAGGGAAAGGTTATTGCCAGACAATAAAGGAGGCATTATCGTAGATTTGCGATTGCCAATTTCCTTCAGGAGTACCAATTCCGTTGATATCCATATACCAGCCGATGGAGGTGCTTCCTGTCAAGTAAATGGCATCGGTTACTCCGATGTCCACCAATGCCTGTGCGAAATCGTGCATCGATTCCCGAGTAGTGGTTTCGACAACGATTATACAACCTTCCACCATACACAATGCACGACGAATAGACTTCGTTTTCAGTTCATTTTCCACCAAACGTCCCTGATCTACCAACGGGTACTGACGAAAAAAATCCCCATTGCACTCGGTGGCTTTCTCAAAGAGCGGCGAATTGTCCGCCACGCCAATGGTAACCACACTATCAATGATGGCACAATAGCCACTTTTGCTCAAGCCCCAACTGAGCGGTTTGCCTTGTAAGACAAACGCTCCCACAATCTTGTGGTTATCACTCCTCACATCTGCGGCTTGAAACAGCAATATGATGTCGGAGGTATCACGCAGGCAGTCATACCCCACTGTCAAATGCGGTGTAGCATGCAACGGGCGCATAAGTCGCAACTGAATATCGTTGACGATGGTATCATAGATAAGTGTACCACGTGCGGTAACGGCATTACCATCTGCTATCCATGTGCGTAAAGGGCGCAGTTGCGGGGCTCGTTCCGATTGGTCGAAGACCCCGTCAGCAGTATCCTCGGGGGAATAGGAACAGAACACCGCAAAGCAGGCAATGCACCCAACGACAACAACCAGTATCAGGAGTCCAACGAGCCACCGCCTATGCGACTTGCGCAGCGGGTGTCCCTTAGGATTCGGATTGCCACCGATAATGCGTATCTCGTTATCTTCAATTTCTTTCATTGTCTTGATTATTCTCAAACCAGTCTTTGAGCGTTTTAAGTGCTTCCTTTCCTGCCGTGAATGTATGTCTATTCTGCAGTGTATCCATCAAAATCAGTTGTTGTTTAGATACATTTATATAATAGACTGCACTACTATTGATAATCAAACTTTTACCAACGCGAATAAAAGTCTGTCCGAGTTGCGGCAGTTGGTCGGCAATTAGGCGTTCCAACTGCCCAAGTTGCAGTGTAACCATCCGCAGTTCGTTGTTTGTTTGAAAGATAGTGGAATAGTTGCCATCAGCAGCAATACAAACAATATGTCGTGCGGCAATACGCACGAGATCATTGCTTGTTGATATGATTAAGTAACTATCCATTCGGGTGCAAAGTTAAGAATTTATTGGCAGATACACAAATAAAAAAACTTGCGTGCTTTTTTTGCATCCAGAGATTACGCTATCCAAACGCCCAATATCAGGTATTTACCCACTATCATAGGTACAATCACCTACTAATCACCTACTAATCACCTACTCATTATAGCATAAGTATAGAGAGAACCCATACTAAATACAAAAAGATTACCCATTGGGCAGGCAGTCCTATGACTTTTTTCTCCCACGCCCCGCAAAATTTGCACAAACGGGAGATTTTTTGTAATTTTGTCCGACAAATAAAGAATCACCATGAACCATCATTTCCTCCTATTGGCTTTTGTTGTTTTATTGACGGGTAACCTATATGCTTCCGCTCCCCAAACCGTGGATTCACTACTAAGAGTATTAGATAAAGAGATTGCACGTGCCGATGAATATATCTCTCAGCGAGAAGAACAAGCGGAGACCCTCAAAACGATATTTCAACGCGATCCGACTGCCGAAATGGCATTTTCGATAGCCGAAGTGTATTCCCCCTATATTTGCGACTCGGCACTGCTATACTATGAACGGGCGAAACAACTATGCAAGGGGGATATACCGGATTATATACAGATAGGGTTGGAAAATTGCAGACTGCGCATGTATGGTGCAGAATCGGTGTATGAGCGGCACTATACGGATCTGGTTCCACCAACAGATACACACGAATACGCTATATATGCATACGAAAAATCGGAGACCGCACGTAAAGCAAACAACGATTTAGAACGCAAAGAATGGTTAATTCGCTCTGCGCTGGCTGATGTACGGAGCGGGATAACCGACAATGCGTCCAGTTGGATGTTGGCAGAATCAGTGTTCGATGAAGGTAAGGGCGACATAGAACGGGCTTATCGCTACATACAATACTCGCTTGCCAATGCCGCCATATTCAATGCCCGTATGCGTTTCGGGCAGATTAACAAAGTGTCACAGATTATCAGCACCGCTCACGAGCAACAACAAGAGCAAGCAGCACAACGACTATATATCATTTTGGGGATATTAGTATTTATGCTGCTTTCCGTAGTGATATTGGTGATGATTGTGGTTCGGCAGAACCGACATCTGCATAACCTAAACAAGCGAATGAAAGGAGTCAACCGGTCACTACACGAGGCCAACAACATCAAAGAGCGATATATCTCGCTCTATCTGGCGGTGTATGCTGACAGCCTCAGACGGATGGCAAAGATGGCGCCCAAAGTGACAGGACAGACTTCAGCACAATTCATGGAAGCAGAGATGCCTGCTTTTTACCACCATTTTGATACTTCTTTTCTATCAATTTATCCTGACTTTGTAGAGGAATTTAATGCCCTACTGCGCCCCGAAAATCACATCTACCCGGAAAAAGAGGGCACACTCAACACCGAGTTGCGTATTTTTGCGTTGATACGATTGGGAATAGACTCCAGTACACGTATTGCAGAACTATTGTGCTACAGCGCAAACACTATCTATAACTACCGTGCGCGAGTAAAAAACCATGCCATCTCCGACCGCGATGGTTTTGAAGAGAGAGTACGCAAGATAGGCACCTTTACGGAGTAAGGCAGCGATATTCTACAAGGAACATTAATTATCGTCTAATTTGCCGTTAATTCTTATGGAACATATAATTAACCATATAATTGAACCATAAATACGGTTTCGGCACAAAAACGTTAATTATCCCGTTAATTTCTATTTCTTTTCTGTGATATTTATCCTGTTATTTTAAGCGGAGAAAACCGATACCGAAACGCTCTACGGCGGCACGCTCAAGGTCTTCACGCGCGGAGGGGTCGGCAATGGAGATGAGCAGTTTGGCCCGCTCCATAACAGGCTTGTTGCGCAGATATACGATACCATGCTCGGTGGCGATATATTGCGCTTGGAAGCGGGTAGTAACCACACCCGCACCGGGTGCGAGGTGTGCTACAATCTTCGACTTGCCTTTGGTAGTGAGACTCGGAAGGGCAATAAAGCATTTGCCTCCTTCTGACAGAGCAGCACCATACATGAAGTCATGCTGCCCGCCTACGCCGGAGATGATTGTATCCCCGATGGAATCTGCACAGATTTGCCCTGTCAGGTCCACCTCTATGGCAGAATTGATAGCCATCGCACGAGGGTTTTGCCGTATGATTTGCGGGTCGTTGGTGTAGGCTACATCATAGAGTTCCACCTCCTTGTTGTAATCCAGATAATCATACAATTGCCGAGAGCCCAGCACCAGACTGCCCACGCTCTTTCCAGGATGAATTTTCTTGAGCGAATTGTCTATCACACCACTTTTTATAAGCGGAAGCACTCCGTCGGTGATTGCCTCGGTATGCAGACCGAGATGCTTATGATTGCGCAAGGCATTGATGACAGCATTCGGAATGCCTCCCACTCCTATTTGGAGCGTTGCACCATCGGGTATCTCATTGGCAATAAAATTGCCAATACGCATATCAATGTCGGAAGGTGTAGGCGTAGGCACTTCAACAAGCGGTTCATCCACCAAGCACACAGCGTCCAATTTAGAGATATGTATCTTAGCATCGCCCTGAGTATGAGGCATATATTTATTCATTTGCGCGATACGTATCTTAGCACATTCTGCTCCTGAAAAAATAATATCCGCAGAAATGCCAAACGAGCAATAGCCCTCCTTATCAGGTGTACTCACTTGCATAAATGCCACATCTACAGGAATCTGCCCACTACGGAAGAGAAACGGGACTTCCCCCAAGAAAGCCGGGATGGTATCAGCCACTCCCTCACGCATTGCTCGACGGAGATTATTTGGCACAAAGATAGATTGCGCCTTGAAAGAATCCATCAGTTCACGTTTGGCATAGGGTGCGTCCTCGGGATGCACCCCGAAACCGGAGATGAGGCGCACATCGCGCAGGTCAGCAGCACGCTCGGTCAGCGCACGGAGCAATGCCATGGGGATAGAAGTGGAACCTTGCACGACAATGGTATCACCACTTTTAACAAGTTGTACAGCCTCAGCGGTACTCATATATTTAATTGTTTCCATTATTTTTCAGGGTATTAGGTTATTGGTTTATTGATTTTGATAGTCGCGATGGAAAGCAGCGAGCCTGCGGTCGAGTTCATCATATTGGTCATCCCTGATAGAGGAGGCACAACCACGCATTCCTTCCCGTTTGGCTCCCGTACTACCGAGTGCGATAGCCGACACGCCATAGTAGATCAGTTTATTGAGCAGTTGTTCGCCCGTCCAATCCTTGTAGCCGAAAGTAAAGAAGAAACCATCGCCCACCTCTTTGCCGTCGGCATCGCGGTCATAGACGATATGGAACCCATTGCGGAGCATAATCTCCTTGATTTTCTCGCAGCGGCGGGCATACTCGCGGGTGTTCTCCACAAAACGGATGTTGCCTTGACAAGCCGCGCGGAACATTGCCGCCATAGCGAATTGTACGGAATGGGTAACTCCCGAAGAAAGGCTGTATAGGATAATATACACAAAATTGCGCAGGAACTGCCCGTCATTACCATAACGCTCTGCCAATGAAGGGAAACAGCGATGAGCAAGAACTGGGTTCATCGCCACAATTGCTCCCCGTTGCCCCGCATAGGAGAACATTTTGGAGCAGGAAATCATGTGTACACAATTGTTGGTATAGCGTCCGACAGAGGGCTGATAAGGCGGTTCATAGGGGATGCCACGTTTTTCGCGGAAGTCCATATTGAGATATGCCAAATCCTCAATAACCAGCACATTATATTTAGTGGCCAAACGTCCGATAATCTCCAATTCACGCTCGGTAAGACACATCCATGACGGATTGTTCGGGTTGGAGAAAAGCATAGCCGCAATGCGTCCTGTTTGGAGATGGTGCTCCAGTTCTGCCTCTAATGCTTCACCACGGAAATCAGCCACATCAAAGCAGTCCACCCGCACACCAATAACTTTGCATTGCTGTTTCTGCACCGGGAAACAAGGGTCGATAAAAAGGACAGTATCACGTTCTTTGTCGAGTTGAGACATCGTAAGATTGAGAGCAAAAGCCGCCTGCATACTGCCCACAGTAGGGACAATACAATCATCGGGAATGTCAAGTCCAACGAATGCACGGACGAATTCACTTCCCCAATGTTTAACCTCGGGAATACCTGTAATAACGGGGTAATGAGCGGCATAGCCATTAAGCAATGCCTGATGTTCGGCTTCGATACCGATTTGCTCGGCAGGTAGCCCCGGTTCGCCCAACTCCATGTGGATAAACTCTTCGCCCGTAGCGCGCTCTATGTCTTTGACTACACCCACGAGTTGGCGAATAGAGGCATTACCGAGTTCGTGTGCATTACACAGGCCGAAATCCATACAGGTCTGATCGACCAATTGTTTGTCTAAGGGGAACATAGTTTGATTAATTTAATAATTAATATGCAATGTATATTTTGCGAGATGTTTGTTCATGGTTGTATTTGTGCGGCAAAGGTAGTGAAATTATTTGAGTTCTGCAAATAACAAACCTATAAAAAGGGATTGTCTGCACTTTTGTCAGACAATCCCTAACCCAAACAGATTACACTATGTGTAACCCTACCCTATCTCAAAGACAGCAGAAATTACTCCTCGACGGCGTCCACTAACTTATAGCCCTTGCCATGCACACCAAGAATACGATAGCCAGTTCCCTCAAGGAAACGGCGCAGATGGTTGATATACACAGACAACGAACGCGAAGCAAAGTAATCGTCGGTTTTCCACAAAGCCGCCAGAATGGCCTTGCGCTCTACCAAATTATTCATATTACGACAAAGCATTAGCAGCAAGTCGCTCTCGCGCGACGACATGTGTTGCCCACCGAAGGTTTGATGAACAGAATCAAACTTCGTACCCGCAATATCAAAAATCGTAGTAGAGTTATCCGCGCCTGCCGTATAGCGGCGCAAGATAGCCTGAATACGGTAGATGAGAATATCCATACTAAACGGTTTCGTAACATAATCATCGCAACCGAGTTCAAAAGCACGAAGCATATCTTCCTTGGCAGAACGGGAAGTGAGCATTACCACTGGGACTTGTTTACTTGCTCGACGCATGTACGTCAGCACCTCAAAGCCATCCAATGTCGGCAGATTGATATCCAGCAGGCAAAGATCGAAATGCATCTCTTGCATTGCATTCAAAGCGTCTTGCCCATCGGTTACGGTGGTTACATTGTAGTCACGACTTCTGAGATAATCAGCCAAAACCGTACTCAGATTGATGTCGTTGTCACAAATCAAAATGTTTACTTTAGAGGTCAGCATATAAGAAAATTTAAAGGTTTGACATTCACTTAATAGTTTATAACAAACATTATGCCAAATTATAGCAAAACAAAAAGAAACAACAAAAATACCTGTTTATTTGTACATTTCGCAGAAATAGTGTATCTTTGCAATGCGCAATGTACAACGCGTAATAATTTTTATGAGTAAGGTTCTGCTTATTTTTACGGGAGGTACCATTTCCATGGTACGCAACAAAGCTACCGGTGCGCTGTATCCAGCGGATATGGAGACATTCAAAGCCTTTATGCCCGAATTATTCTCCGGGGACATAAATATAGAGGTGGAGGCTTTTGACCCGCTGTTGGATTCATCGGACGTAAATCCCGACAATTGGGCTAAAATGGCCCATCTGGTCTATGACCACTACGATCGATATGACGGTTTTGTGGTTCTGCACGGTACGGACACGATGTCTTATTCAGCCTCCGCATTGTCGTTCATGTTAGAGAACCTGAGCAAACCGGTGGTATTCACGGGCAGCCAATTACCCGTAGGGCTATTGCGTTCGGATGCCAAAGAGAACCTATTGACAGCCATTGAAATAGCCGCAGCCAAGGACGAATACGGGAACCCGATAGTGCCGGAAGTAACGATATTCTTTGAGGACAGACTATTTCGCGGCAACCGCACCACAAAGCGCAATGCTGAACATTTCTCAGCGTTTAATTCCTACAACTACCCTGCTCTTGCCAAGGCGGGTGTACATATCACCTACCAGCCCCACCTCATTCACTACAACGACCCGAGCCAGCCTCTCCGCCTGCGCGTAAAGACCGACCAAAATGTAGGTGTATTGAAACTATTTCCCGGCATACAAGAGTCTATCGTACACCAAGTGCTGACCACCCCCGGTTTGCGCGGATTGGTGTTGGAAACTTTCGGTGCGGGCAATGCGCCCTCGTCGGAGTGGCTGTATAGGCAACTGCGCGATGCGGTGGACCGCGGTATCATCATCGTAAACAAGACTCAGTGCAATACGGGGTCTGTAGAGATGGGACGCTATGCTGTATCTATGAATCTGCTCAAAGCGGGTGTTATCTCGGGCTACGATATCACCACCGAAGCATTGCTCACGAAGATGATGTACCTGCTTGGTGAGAATCCGGATGACATAGACACTGTCAAGAAACTGCTTCAGAAAAACCTTTGCGGAGAATTGACCGTTCCTGCCGCCGGCAACGCCGAAAGTGTACTGAAACCGTGAAAACGGGCATTAATTACCCAATTAATTTCTTTCGGGCAAAACGGCACAAAAAAATAGAACATTGTGATTAAACAAAGCCAACTAATATGAAAAATCTCGAACCAAAGAGTTTGTGGAACAATTTCTACAGCCTCACCCAAATTCCACGCCCCAGTGGAAAGAAAAAAGAAATCTCTGACTTCCTTGCCAACTACGGTCGCAGCCTCGGTCTGGAGACCATCGTGGACGAGATTGGCAACGTCCTGATTCGCAAACCTGCCAGCGCAGGAATGGAGAACCACCCGGGTGTTATCCTGCAAGGACACTTGGATATGGTGCCACAGAAGAATTCAGACAAAGTATTTGATTTTGAGAAAGATCCCATAGAGGCGTACATAGAAGAGAACGGTGAATGGGTTACTGCCAACGGAACCACTCTCGGTGCAGACAACGGAATCGGTGTGGCAACGGCAATGGCTATCCTCGCCGACAAAGACGTGGTACACCCGCCCTTGGAAGCACTCTTTACCGTGGACGAAGAGACAGGTATGTACGGTGCTTTTGCACTCGAAGGCGGTGTGCTGAAAGGCAAGACTTTGATTAACCTCGACTCGGAAAGCGAAGGCGAACTATATGTAGGTTGCGCCGGCGGTGTAGATACCACTGCCACCTTCGATTTCGAGCCCGTGGATACAGAGGAGGGCGACATTGCTTTGCGCGTGGCTATCCGCGGTTGCAAAGGCGGACACTCAGGCTGCGACATCAATATGCAACGTGCCAATGCCATCAAACTGCTGTTCCGATTCTTGAAAGACGCAGTAGCCAACTACGAAGCACGTCTCGCATACGTTGAGGGCGGCAGTTTGCGCAATGCTATCCCGCGCGAGGCAATTGCACTCATCACTATCCCCGCCGAGAGCAAAGACGATGTACTCGATTTGGTAGCCGATTACGAAGACCTTTTTATCCGCGAATATGACGGCGTAGAGGATAATATCTCGCTGACCGCGGAGGAAGTGGAGTGCCCGAAAGTGGAACTCCCCGAAGATGTGCAGGATTTCCTGATTCATTCTGTTACTCTCGTTCCGCACGGCGTATATCGTATGATTCCCGAAATGCCCGATATAGTCGAGACAAGCAACAACCTGGCAAAGATAGAGATGCAAGGCAAACAGATTCTCATTTACTGTCTCACCCGCTCATCGGTTGAGTCGCGCAAAGAGGAACTGCAATCGGTGATTGAGTCAGCATTCTCGCTGGCAGGTGCGCAGGTGGAATTTTCAGGGTCGTATCCCGGTTGGAAACCCAACCTGCACAGCCATATCCTTGAGGTGATGAAAGACATTTATAAAAAGGAGTTCAACCAAGAGGCGCGGGTTATCACCATTCACGCAGGCTTGGAGTGCGGTATTATCGGACGCAACTATCCGGGATTGGATATGATTTCGTTCGGTCCCACCATCGAGCACCCGCACTCACCCGATGAGCGTGTAAACATCAAGACCGTGCAGAAATTCTACCATTTTCTGTTAGCAACACTGAAAGCATTATAAACACGCCACATAACTATAAAAAACTGCTTAACAAGTTGCTAAGCAGTTTTTTATATACACATTTTTTATGTTCGGAACCATATCCAACACCTATACCACCACATTGGGGCTTTTCTTCCTAAATATGATTTTGGAAGCAGTAGCAGCATACATTGTTTTTGCCGAACATAAACGACAAAGCGATCGTTCGCGTCTATTCATCGCTTTTTTCTTTCTTACCTCAGCCATTGCCTCATTGGGTGAGATAGTCTTAGCCCTGTGTGCACCGGAATACGACAGCGGTTTTCTGCTGATGGATCCGATAATCATTCTCTTCGGATTTTTGATTTTCTTTCTATTGTGGCTCTACCCTATAGAGATGTTACGCCCGGGCTGGATAGACTGGCGACGCGGATTGCTGTTGCTCTCTCCTTGGCTATTCTTTATGGCAGCATTGCTGATGCTTCACCACTTTGATATCCGTCCGCTTTACACCCTTAGCGACATCGTTACCTATATCCGCGAACCCAATGTATGGCTGCGTATTGTGCTCACCTTTATCTTTATTCCTTACGGGATATGGCTTCTACTGATGCAGCACAACTGGCGAAACAGCAACGCTCCATTGGTATGGGTACGGGCAGTTGTGGTCATTACGCTCTGTATGACCGTTACCTATTTTGCCAGCCGCGGGCTGCGTCTTTTTTGGGCAAACATTGCACACGAAATACTATATGTCGGACTGACACTTTTGATTTTGTACATCGAGTTGGTAGTGCGTCTGAACGTACTACGCCCCACTCCGACAGAAGAAGCGGATTACCAGCCTCCGGTAGTAACGTTGGATTTGCCGGGAGAAGCACTGCCATCATCAGAAGAAGAAGCAACAGAAAAGACCGATGTTATCACAGAAGTTTCGCAACGCATCCAGATAGCGTTGGATAATCCGGATATATGGCAGAATCCGGACTTGACACAAGATGACTTAGTGCGTATGGTTTGCACCAACCGCCGCTACTTGCAATTGGGCATCAAGCAATTAGGCTATGATAGCTACCCCGATATGATCAACCGCCGCCGTGTAACATATATACAGGAGCAACTACGTAGCAACCCCGCACAAAACCTACAAACCTTGTTCTATGATGCGGGCTACCGCTCCCGTACCAGTGCATGGCGTAACTTTACCGCCATCGCCGGTTGTTCACCCACAGAATACTGCGAAAACACAAGGATAGATTTATGAGCCGACAATAAAAAAATACACACCCGAGTGGTATCAGGTGTGCATTTTTCGGAGTATGCAATAACATTACAGATTGCGTGAATCGAAATGCAAGGTCATCTCTATAGGCGACACGTTTTCCACTACGCGTATGGGAGCATTGCGAAGGGATGAGGAATCGTCCCATGAGTAAATCTGTTCTCCCCGTACATTGATATAACGATAAGTAATTACGTTATCATCAGAGTGGGTTCGTGCAACCAATGCCAGTCCGTTATGGAAACCGGTTATCGGTTCCTCGTTATTCTGCAGCGGGAACTGAATGGTCCCCTTGGTATTGATAGACATCCACACACCATTCTCGGATTGTTGTACCCATGCATAGTCCTCAAAGAATGGCCAAACGGAATGATACATAAAGGCGATTTTTGTATCCCCCTTACGATTAAGATAGCCGGACTTGCTATTTTGCGCAGCAGGCAGAAGGTCATTATCCACGATGGTACCGAGGTCGTCATAAACAGGAGCAATCAGAACTTCTCCCTTCTTATCCAACACTCCCCATTTCTTATTGAGCCGGAATGCCACCATATTGCTGCCCACATACATCAATTTGTCATACGTAGGCGGAATAAGAAACTCGCCATTTGCATTAATCACGCCGTCCTTATCGCCCAACTCTATGACCGCTATTCCGTCTTGGAACATTTCCGCATCCTCGTAAACCGGCTGTATAACCCATTTGCCCTTACTATTCACATAGCCGAACAAACCATCTTCAGTCAGTCGTGCAGCCGCCAAACCATTATCGCCCATACGCCCCAAATCATTAAACGTAGGTTGGATAACGTACTTAAACTTGGTATTGAGCATACCGTACAAGTCGTCTAATTTCACACATGCATACTTATGGAAGAAATAATCCGCCTCGTTGAAATATGGCGCATCCTGCATCTTGCCTTTGGTATCAATATAAAAAAGATTTTTCCCCGACAACACCCATGCATAACCACACGAAAAGCCGGCGGCCTCATCGTAAGTAGCAGGAATTACAAAGACTCCCTTCTCATTGATGTAACCATAATTTCCCGTTTCATTGCTCATTGCCGGCCAAAGTGCGGTGGTATCATGCGTAGGTGTTTGACGCTCCTTGTCGCAACCGGTACATACAGCCACCACGACTGCTAAAGCAGCCAAGAATATACTCTTTTTCATAATACAACAGAATTTATACATAGTTAAAATCACATACGATTGGGGACCTCAATGCCGAGGAGTGCCATCGCGCTGCGAATCACTTTCGCCACCGTGGCAGACAAGGTTAGACGCAACGCGCGGACATTCGCATCCGTTTCATTGAGGATACTGTAGTCGTGATAGAACGAGTTGAAGTCGCACGCCAACGAATATGCGTAGTTGGCAATCACTGCCGGCGAGAAGTCGTTGCCCGCCTGACGCACAGCAGCGGGGAAATCCGCCAAACGCTGGATAAGGGCTAACTCCTTGTCGTTGAGCGTCTTAACACCACCAAAGTCTTGTGCGGCATGGTTAGCCTCAGCCTTGCGCAACACACTCTGAATACGCGCATAGGTGTATTGGATAAACGGACCCGTGTTACCATTGAAGTCGATACTCTCTTCGGGGTTGAAGAGCATATTCTTACGCGGGTCCACCTTGAGGATAAAGTATTTCAGTGCGCCCAAACCTACGATACGTGCAATCTCATTTGCCTCATCGGCAGTAATGTCCGGCAGGGTATTCACCTTGTCTTTCGATATCTCGCGTGCATCGTCAATCATTTGCGCCATCAGGTCATCGGCATCCACCACCGTTCCTTCGCGACTCTTCATCTTACCATTCGGCAATTCCACCATTCCGTAACTGAAATGCACCAACTCTTTGCCAAACGGGAATCCCAAACGGTCGAGGAGGATAGACAGCACTTTGAAGTGATACTCCTGTTCGTTGCCCACCACGTACACCATCTTGTCTATCGGATAGTCTTGGAAACGCAGTTTGGCGGTACCTATATCCTGTGTCATATACACCGATGTGCCATCGGCGCGGAGCAGCAGTTTCTCGTCCAAACCATTCTGCGTAAGGTCAGCCCATACCGAACCGTCTTCGCGGCGATAGAACAAGCCATCTTTCAGACCGCGCTCCACCTCTTTCTTACCCTCTAAATAGGTATTTGATTCGTAGTAAATCTTGTCGAAACCAACGCCCATCTGTTTATAGGTCTCGTCGAAGCCGGCATATACCCAACTATTCATTTTCTGCCATAGCGCACGCACTTCGGCGTCGCCTTGCTCCCACTTGAGCAACATTGCCTGCGCCTCTTTGATAAGCGGCGCCTCTTTTTTGGCAGTCTCCTCGTCCATACCCTGCGCCATCAACTCTTTGATTTGCTTCTTGTATTCGACGTCAAAGCGCACATAGTAGTCGCCAATCAGGTGGTCGCCTTTCTTTCCACTCGACTCAGGTGTCTCGCCGTTGCCGAATTTCAGCCACGCCAACATCGACTTGCAGATATGGATACCACGGTCATTGACGATATTCGTCTTCACCACTTTCCACCCGTTTGCCTCTTGTATTTTCGCAATCGAATAGCCCAACAGGTTATTGCGCACATGCCCGAGGTGGAGCGGTTTATTGGTGTTTGGCGAACTGTATTCCACCATCATCAGGGGTTGCGAACCATCCTCTTTGGTGCGTGTCTGTTGCCCGTAGTTCTCTGTAGTGGCAATTGTCTGCAGTTGTGCGAGCCAATAGGTCTGTGCAATGCTCAGGTTGAGGAACCCTTGCACGGCATTATATTTCTCCACCAATTCGCCTTTCAGCGTTTCGCCTATCTCCGCTGCCACTTGCGCAGGTGCTTTGCGAGCCGCTTTCACAAACGGGAACACCACCAATGTGATGTCGCCCTCAAACTCAGGGCGGGTCTTCTGCAGTTGCACCTGTTGTTCGTTCACTTCAATGCCATAGAGGTTTTTCACCGCCTCTTGCACCTTCTTGGTCAATATATTCTCTAATGTCATAATAATGATTATTTTTCGTATTTCCAGAGAAATGAATTATTTTGATTTGTCCTACGCGCCCGCAAAGCGGCGCGAGAGAAATTAAAGAAATAAAAGAAATTCATTTTCCCACCGGTATGTCGTAAACATCATGGATGGTATGAATACTATTCAGTATGTTTTGCGTATTAAAGTTTACCAGTATGCCTGTGTGCTTGTGCGATAAACGTAAATAAGTTCGTAATTGTTTATAATGAATCTTTTCTATACTATCCACAGACTTCAACTCAACAATTACCTTGTCATTTACCAGCATATCCAACCGATATGCCATTGGAATTTCAATATCTCCATACGATAATGAGATGGGCACTTGTGTTTGCACTGCAAAACCCTCCTGTCTCAAATGATACGCAAGCACCATTTCATAAGCCGACTCCAATAATCCAGGACCTAATACCATATACACATCATATATTGCCCCGCGTATAGCATACGTTATCTCACTATCCGTCATCACTACAATGGTTCTATTTCTAATTTCTTTTATTTCTCTCGCACCGCGTAGCAGGTGCGTAGGACATATTTGCCTGCAGCGTAGCCAATATGGAACCGTTCCTTACAACTCCCCCCGCAATGCAACCACTACCGAGTCAAAGGTCGGTCGTAGTGTAGCAGGAATAGGTTCCACAGGCGGCGAGACCATCTTCAACGGGTCTATCGGACTACCGCCTTTCCATACTCGGAAGTCGAGGTGCGGACCTGTTGAAGCCCCTGTACTGCCCACATAACCAATCACTTGCCCCTGATTGACACGTTTGCCCACGGCTATATCTTTTCCGTACTTGCTCAGGTGCAAATAGGCTGTGGTGTAGGTGGAGTTATGCCGTATCTTCACGCTGTTTCCCCCACCGCCTTTGTATCCTTTTTCTATCACCACGCCATCGCCTATCGCCACCACCGGTGTGCCTGCCGGTGCTGCATAATCCACGCCCGTATGGGGGCGGACCACCTTATATACAGGGTGCTTGCGTGCGTAGGTAAACTTGCTGGATATGCGTTTATAGTTGAGCGGAGCCTTCAGAAACGCCTTGCGCAGACTATTGCCCTCCGCATCGAAATAGCCCCTACAACGAGTGTCAGTCGCCAGATAATCAGCAATGTCGAACCAATATGCCTCTTGCCAACGCTTGCCATGGTAGAAATTCGCCGCATAGATTCGCCCAATGCCCCAACGCACCGAGTCCACATATTGCTCATCGTAAAACACGCGTATTGAATCGCCTTGTTGCAGACCAAAAAAGTCTATCGTCCACGCATATATCTCACTCAGTTCGAGTGCCAACTCCACGGGGAGGTCGTTGCCCGCCATCGCATTCCACAGACTCGATTCTATCACCACCTCCGCCTTGCGCGGCACAATACGTATAGGCTTTCGAATATGCTCAACGTGCAGAGAATCAGTCAAGTGCAGCACTTTTGCCGTCCTTGCGTCGGGTAGATACACCCAGTATTGCAGCACCTCATTTTGGGCAGAATCGGTGGCATATAGTGCCAGAAACTGCTTGCCCGCACGTATCTGCCGCACATCAAATTCCTCGCGCGAAAGCAAACCTACCTGATTGATTTGTTGGCGCGTAGCCCCCAAGCGGTTGAGTATCCCGCCCAGCGTCTCGCCGTTGCTCACATAGCCCGTATCAACACGAAACGAGTCTATCGCCAATCCGTATTCATACCGTATGGGCACTATCTCCTCGTCGATATACTCTTGTTCACCCGCAGCGGGTTTGCCACACGCCGAAAGCAACAGGATACACAGACCTAACAGCCCCGTCCGAAGCAGATTATGCATTTTTCTTCGGATATTTGCGGAACCACGAACTAATCTTCAGACGTACCACACCGAGCAATGCCTCGGAGAAGATACCGCCCGACATCTTGCTGGTGCCAAGCACACGATTTACGAAGACGATAGGTACTTCCGTAATCTTAAATCCACACTTATAAGCAGTGAACTTCATCTCTATCTGGAAAGCATATCCCTTGAATCGTATGTTATCCAATTCAATGGTTTCCAACACATTACGCTTATAGCAAACAAAGCCCGCAGTGGTATCGTTGATAGGCATTCCGAGCACAAAGCGCACATACTTGCTGGCGAAATAACTCATCAGAACGCGCCCCATAGGCCAATTCACCACATTCACACCCGACACATACCGGCTGCCTATCGACACATCAGCACCGCCGTTGGCGCAGGCATCATATAGTTTCATCAGGTCTTGCGGATTATGACTAAAGTCGGCGTCCATCTCAAAGATATACTCCGCCTTATGCTCAATCGCCCACTTAAAGCCGGCAATATATGCCGTGCCGAGTCCTAATTTGCCTTGTCGCTCCACGATAAACACACGCCCTTTGTACGGACCTGCCATCAGTCTTTTCACGATGTCGGCAGTGCCGTCAGGCGAACCATCGTCTATCACTAACACATTGAATTCTATCGGTAAACTCATCACAGCCGTGATGATTGCCTCGATATTTTCCTTCTCGTTGTAGGTCGGGATAATCACCAACCGGTCCATTTTTGTTTCTTCCATAGTGTTTATCATTTATTCATTTGGAATATCTTTCAGAATCGTATTTCCCAATCGGTAGATACGACTCGGAGTAGTTCTCTCTAACGCTTTCAGATACACATCTTCGCCGGGCACGATACCAGCATCGCGCAACTTATCGGCGACAGTGTTATATGCCACTTCGGGGTCGTTGTTCTCCAAACTGAGGTGGCAAAGCCATATATTGCGGAGCCCCTCGTGATAATTCCGCGCAATCAGTTCGCCGCAGGTTACGTTGCTCTGATGGCCGCGTGGCGACAGGATTCGCTCTTTGAGATAGGTGGGATAGGGGCCGTTCAGCAACATATGTTCATCGTGATTAGCCTCTATCACCAAGTGATTGGCGGTGCGTATATACGCTTCCATCTGCTCATTGGGTTCCCCGCAATCGGTAGCAATCATAAACCGCTGACCATTGTAGTCTATCACATAACCGACACACTCGGTCGAGTCGTGGTTGATAGTGAACGTATTGATTGTCAAGTCAAACAGCGTCCACTCTTGTTCTTTCTCAAAATAGCGGCGACTGGTTTTGAGTTTCTCTCTCACACCATAGTTGCGGTCTATTCCCTCGTGTATCAACGGGGTGGCATAGATAGGTAGATGTACCCGTTCCCCCAATGTGCCTACTGCGCGTATATGGTCGGCGTGGTCATGTGTTACCAGCACGCCCATGATATTCTCAAAATCCAACCCCATACTGCGCAAGTGTTTTTGTATCAATCGCGCAGAGATGCCGGCATCTATCAGAATGCCACGCTCTAATGTACCCAAGTAGTAACAGTTTCCACTACTGCCGCTTGCAAAACAACGAAATATAAAATCTTTTTCTGCCATATTATCAATTAGCCCGCAAAGTTACAAAAAAAAACGCAACTATGCAATTTACGTGGATTCAACAAGCAAGTGCAAAGTTAGTGAAAATATTTGAAAAGGCAATCAAGAGGTGTCATAAAATCCAATTTTTTCTATAGGTATTCGATTGATTTTATATTGAACATGCAGTAGTCATTTATACGTAAGTATATCAAAATCAGTTCCTTCCGGAACATACTGCCGTATCAGTTTGCTTATATTCTCAATGCACCCTTTTTGCCACAAACCATACGGATCAGCAAAATAAACAATATCCCCAATACCCGACTGTTTTTTCGATGGTCGCAAAATTCATGCCTATTTTTCGGCAGTAGTAAGTGCTAAATAACGTGAGTTCGAAATAACGAAAACCCATAAAACCAAACGAACAAAATCTTACTTATGGCGCAAGATGTGCCACGATTTGGAAACAAATACACGAAAAATTTAATCAAATATAGACAAATATATATAGTGGAACAACAACTCAAATATCTATTATCAACTAAAAATATGCGTTATGTTTTATATCGAACTGACGTTAATGATAGAGGAGGTGGAAGAGCATAGTACGGACGGTGGAGAAGGGTGTGCGGCGGGGACGAAGAAGGGGGAGGACCCCACCGGTACCTTCTTTGAAGAGGGGATACAGAGGATATGGGTCAGGGAATAGAGATACAAGGGCTTGCCTATCGGGGAGAGGGATACTGTCGAAGACGGATTGAGAGAGGGGACGATGGTGGCAGCAGGCGGCGGTGTGGGCTTGCCAAAGAGCCGTGAAATAGGTGCGGAAAGCAGGGACAGACAGGAGCGTATCGACTGCGTGCCATGTGTCGCGGAAAGAGAGACGGGCTTGCTGTTGGGCTGCGGTGGGGTGCTGCTGCGGGTTGGGATTGGTGAGAGCAACACCGTAGGTTTTGCCCGTGGTGCGGTTGGCACGGGTGTGGACACGGTCGGTGCGGGAAAGACGCCCCGAGATAGAGGCGATAGGAGAAGCGGGTGCGATGGTTGCCATGGTAGGGGTTAGAGATTAGGGGTTAGATAGAGGGTATGGAAGATGTAGCCGTAGAGGGTGGTGATGGGCGGTTTTCGGTTGGAATCATAGGTGGGGACGTCGTTGGAAGACAAAGGACGTTGGGAGGCAGGGTTGTGTCGCTTGGTGTAAGCGGCGAACTCCTTCTCCCAATAGGCACGGCGCACAGGGTCGGACATCTCGGCGCGGACACGCTGCGCCGTGGCGCCGAAAAGAGACGAGTTGGATTTTTGCTTCTCGGAGTGCGGAACCGTGTTCGGGTGCTTGATGACATAAGCATGCGTGCGCCCGTTTCGGGTGCGGAAGACGATTTTGTCATCGGAAGAGGTGCGACCACTGATGGCTGCCAAAGGGTCGCTCAAGAGTATCTTTGCCATTGCTTGAAAGTATTTAG
>SAMEA104315427__coassemble_414_pt1 | contig 49778 bp, 36 predicted proteins | sample SAMEA104315427__metabat2_high_PE_027 | metagenome-assembled genome bin SAMEA104315427 (sample SAMEA104315427) | gut metagenome | biome: Monkey gut; feature: monkey-associated habitat; material: faeces | place: China | collected 2013
AATCCGTGAGATCATCGGTGCTAAGTACAAAGTAGAAGGTGATCTTCGTTCGGAAACTCAACTCAACATCAAACGTTTGATGGATATCGGTTGTTACCGTGGAGTTCGTCATCGTCTCGGTTTGCCTGTTCGTGGTCAATCGACGAAGAACAACGCTCGTACGCGCAAAGGTAAAAAGAAAACCGTTGCTAATAAGAAGAAGGCTACGAAGTAATCTTCTGTTTGGATTAGCAAGTTAAATCAACACATAATATCTATCAAATTATGGCAAAGAAAGCAATTGCAGCTAAGAAGCGCGTTGTAAAGATTGACGGTGTCGGTCAACTGCACGTGATGTCTTCTTTCAACAATGTTATCGTTACTATTGCTAATGCGGATGGTCAGGTTATTTCGTGGTCGTCGGCAGGCAAGATGGGCTTCCGTGGCTCCAAAAAGAATACTCCTTATGCAGCACAGATGGCTGCACAAGATTGCGGCAAAGTCGCTTTCGACTTGGGACTCCGCAAAGTGAAAGCATACGTTAAAGGTCCGGGACAAGGGCGTGAGTCCGCAATCCGTGCTTGCGTAGCAGCAGGTATTGAGGTTACTGAGATTATCGACGTTACTCCTATGCCACACAACGGTTGTCGTCCTCCAAAACGTCGCCGTGTTTAATCATTAAGTATGATTCTTCAGGCACGAACCGATCTTACTAGCAATGAGTTCCCGCTCAATCTGGTGATAAAAACGGTTGCGTAGTAAAGTCAGACGAGTGATGATAAAAAGCGTTTCGTTGTCGGAAGAACACTAACCCTTTTAACTTACAAAAAATTATGGCAAGATATACAGGTCCAAAATCACGTATCGCACGTCGTTTCGGTGAACCAATCTTCGGTCCGGATAAAGTGTTGGATAAACGCAACTATGCTCCGGGACAACACGGCGTTAACCGTCGTAAAAAGAATTCTGAGTATGGTACTCAGTTAGCAGAGAAACAGAAAGCAAAATACACCTATGGTGTGCTTGAGCGTCAGTTCCGCCTTTTGTTTGCACAAGCACAGCGTGCAAAAGGTATTACGGGTGAGATTCTGATCCAACTCCTCGAGAGCCGTTTGGATAACATCGTTTATCGTCTCGGTATCGCTCCTACTCGTGCTGCTGCACGCCAAATGGTAAGCCACCGCCATATCACTGTTGATGGCAAAGTGGTGAACATCCCTTCGTATCAGGTAAAACCCGGTCAAGTAGTGGCTGTCCGCGAAAAGGCTAAGTCTCTTGAGGTTATTGCTGCTTCTCTCGAAGGCTTCAATCATAGCAAATATAGTTGGTTGGAGTGGAACGAGGCTGACAAAGCAGGTAAGTATCTCAACGTTCCGCAACGTGAGGAGATTCCTGAGAATATCAAGGAGCAGTTAATCGTCGAGTTGTACTCTAAACAATAAACTTTAAATTCATGGCAATATTAGATTTCATCAAACCTGATAAGGTGATAATGTTGGATTCGAGTGCGACGAAAGGTACTTTCGAATTTCGTCCTCTCGAACCGGGGTATGGTATTACGATAGGCAATGCTATCCGCCGCGTGCTGCTTGGCTCGCTGGAAGGATACGCTATCTGCGCTGTCAAGATCAGCGGTATTGATCATGAATTTGCTACTATCCCCGGTGTCATCACAGATGTAACTAATCTCATTCTCAACCTCAAACAGGTTCGCTTCATCCGCAAGGAAGGCTCTGAGGCCAATGGTGAAACCGTTAAACTGCACGTCTCGAATGCAAAAGCATTCTTGGCGGGTGAGTTGAACTCGGCTCTCCAAAACTTCGAAGTCCTCAATCCCGAACTCCAACTCGCGGAATTGGATGAGGTGGCTGATTTTGAGATAGAACTGACTATTAATAAGGGACGTGGCTACGTACCGGGAGACGAGAATCGTCATGCCGATGACCCCATCGGCGTACTCGCTATCGACTCCATCTATACGCCTATCCGCAATGTCATGATCTCGGTTGACCAGTTCCGTGTTGAGCAACGTACCGACTACGAGAAACTGACTATTGAGATTACAACTGATGGCTCTATCACTCCGCAGAAGGCTCTTACTGAGGCTGCTAAAATTCTAATCTACCATTTTATGCTTTTCTCGGACGAGCGTATCGTTCTTGAGGAAGACACCAAGAAGAACAATAGTGCCCTCGATGAGGAAATGCTGCGTATGCGTCAGTTGCTCAACCAAAAACTTCAGGATATGGACCTTAGCGTCCGTGCACTCAACTGCTTGAAGGCAGCAGAGGTGGAGACTTTGGGTGAGTTGGTTAAGTATCATCGCTCCGACTTGCTCAAGTTCCGCAATTTCGGTAAGAAGTCGCTTACCGAATTGGACGAACTGCTTGAGCGTAACGGCTTGGCATTTGGTATGGATATTTCGCGTTATCGTACTACGGAGTAATTTTTTAGGGGAGAAATCCTCGTAAGTTCCCAACTATTAAATTTATAAAACTATTATGAGACATAATAAGAAATTCAATCATCTTAGCCGCAAAGCCAACCATCGTGCCGCTTTGATGTCGAATATGGCTTGCTCGCTGATTATGCACAAGCGTATCTCGACTACTTTGGCTAAGGCAAAAGCTCTCCGTATGTACGTTGAGCCTATCCTCACTCGTGCGAAAGAGGATAACATGGCTAACCGCCGTCTTGCGTTCAGCCAACTGAAACAGAAAGAAGTAGTTACCGAGTTGTTCCAAAACGTAGGCGAGAAAATCGCTAACCGTCCGGGTGGTTACACACGTATCCTCCGCACCGGTTTCCGTTTGGGTGATGCTGCCGAGATGTGTATCATTGAGTTGGTTGACTATAATGACAACATGCTCAAAGAAGCAAAGAAAGCAACGAAGAAAGCCACCCGCCGTGCCGGTAAAAAGGCTGTGAAAGAAGCCGTAGAAGAGGCTGCAGCAGAAGCAACTGAGGCTCCGAAAGCAGAGTAATTTCTCTTAATAAGAAACAAGGAGCAAGGAATAAAGACTCACAACATCGTCTTTGCTCCTTGCTTCTTGACTTTTATACACACCAAAGACTATGTTATTAGATTTAACTCAACACAACGCTGCTAAGACAACGATAGACAACTGCAAACCCGGTGATACCGTCGTTGTAAGCGGTATGATTCACAATGTCCGTATCACGAAGTGGGGTGGGTTTATCATTCTGCGTAAGTCGCGCGGTCTGTTGCAGGCAGTAGTACAAAACGAGACTTCCCGTTTCTATGACGAGAGCGGTGAGGAGATTGCGCTCAATGGGCTTTGCCGTGAGATGGCAGTATCTATCGAGGGTACGGTGAACGAGGCAAAGATCAAAGACCCTGCTGCGTTCTACAATACCATAGAGATAGCCGTTTCCTGCGTGCGTGTTTTGTCGCGTCCTACTACCTCCGAGGTGGTGGATATCAATGCGCTGAAGTTTGGTGACGAGGAAACGATGCTCCGCTTTAAGTTCGACAACCGTCAGGTTACACTCCGTAACCCACGCGATATGGCGATTTTGAAAGTGCAATCGACCATAGCCAAGGCGTTTGCCGATTTTCTGACCGAGAACGGCTTTACGCAGATTTATACTCCGAAGATTGTTTCGGAGGGGGCTGAGGGTGGTGCCAACGTGTTTAAGTTGGACTATTTCGGCAAACAGGTCTATCTGGCACAATCACCTCAGTTCTACAAACAGATAGGTGTGGGCGTGTATGAGCGTGTCTTTGAGATTGCACCCGCCTACCGCGCAGAAAAGCACAACACTTCGCGACACCTGAACGAGTATATCTCGCTTGATGTGGAGATGGGCTTTATCAAAGGCCAGGAGGATGTGATGACGCTTGAGGCTGCATTGCTGCACTATATCATCAACCGTGTGGAGAACGATTGCGCACACGAACTGAACCTGCTCGGTGCTACTGCTCCGAAATTGCCGACCAATGTACCGGCATGGAAACTGAGCGAGGTGCACGAGATACTCTTTGAGAACCATCTGACCGAGGAAGACCACCGCGGTGAGGACGACCTCGCGCCGGAGGAGGAACGCGCTATCTGTAAGTATGCGTTGGAGAAATACGGTTCCGACTTTGTCTTTGTTACCCATTTCCCCAGTCAGCACCGGGCGTTCTACGCGATGGACGACCCCGAAGACCCGACTCTCACATTGAGTTTCGACCTGCTGATGCGTGGTTTGGAGATTACTTCGGGCGGACAGCGTATCCACAAGGAGCAGGACTATCGCGAGAAGATGACGCGCCGTGGTATGAACCCGGACAATTTCCGTTTCTACCTCGATACATTCCGCAATGGTATGCCGCCTCACGGAGGTTTTGCTATCGGTCTGGAGCGTATTACGGCATGTTTCTTGGGCATTGCCAACGTAAAGGAGTGTTCGATGTTCCCACGCGACATCAACCGTGTAGCACCTTAAACAGGGGAGAAATATATGAAAGAACGACCATTCGACATAACGCTGGATGGCCGTTTTTGTATTCGTTTATGTATAGACTGGCACAAAACAGGCGGCTTATGCCCCTTGTACGATATAATTCTTTCTGCATATATGGAGTTACCTGCTCAATGGCGGACTCGGCAAATCTCTTCAGAGACACGGATACATTCAGACATTTTTGGAAGGGATTGCGTATGTCGGATTTTTGCTGTATCTTTGCGCGCTATTTGTAATATGTAATGAAATTAAATGACCCAAACAATATGAAGAAACATTATTTATTATTATGGCTTTTGGTGCTCTCGGCGTTCAGCGGGAGCGCGGGAAGCATACAGGCTGAGGATTGGACACGTGTAACCGATGTGTCAGTATTGGCAGCGGGTGACCGCATCGTGATGGCTTGCCCGAGCAAGGGCGTGGCAGCCGGTGAGGTGGACGCAAGCAAGAAAATACTGACCAGTGTCGCCGCCACTTTTTCGGAAGACGAGTCGATTATGACCTCGGAAGGCAAAGCGCAGGTGTTTGTATTAGGCGGCAAGAGCGGCGCATGGACGCTGGCTAATGCATCAGGGCAACTGCTCAGCGCAGCCGATACAAAGGATGTAGGGTACGGCAAGACTACCAACACGTGGGCGATTGCAGTGGACGAGAACGGTCTGGCAACCGTGCAATGTACGAACACCCTGTACGGACGTTTCCTGTACAACGTGAACAGTCCCCGATTTACGACCTACACAAGCAGGACCACATCGAGTATGCTGCTACCTGCACTCTATCGGAAGAGTTACAAAGAGTATCATTTCGAGTATCAGGGTTATACGGAGAAGACAACCCGTTGCCGGGAGTATGCTTATGCAGAGGGCACACAGATAACACTCTCGAAGGGCAAACCGACCAGAGAAGGATATACATTTGAAGGCTGGCTGTTCGGCGATAAGACGTACCAGCCCGGCGAGGTGTTTACGATGCCGGCAGAAGATGTGTCACTTGTAGCACAATGGAAAAACAGTGTGACCGGTTTGCACGAGGCGGAGACGGCAGCGAGGGCGACCAAGGTACTGCGGGGTAACACCCTATATATACAAGTAGGCGAAGAGTTGTATGATGTATTAGGAAACAAACACTGATTATGAAAAAGCGAATTATTTTCTCGGCTTTGGTAATAGCCACAGCCATTACGATATATGCCGTACCTGCATATCGCGGGTGGCAGACGAAGATACAGCCCGACGGCACTACGATACAGGTGCAGCAGAACGGCGATGAGGTGTACCATTATTTCACCAACACTGACGGCGACATTGTGCGCAAAGATACCGATGGCTATTGGCGTGTGGTGGAGCAACAACCTACGGCGGAGACTATCCGGGCACGGCGGGCCAAAGCGCATCGCCAGCCCCGCCGTGTAGGCGGCATCAACTTAGCACCGCGCGGATTGTTTATCTTAGTTAATTTTGCCGACACCAAATACCAGTCGGGCAATACGCAGGCGCAGATGGACTCGATGATGAATGCCGTGAACTATACCTACGGCGGTTCCTACGGGTCGGCACGCAAGTATTTTATCGACCAGTCGAGCGGGGCATACACACCGACGTTTGATGTCGTAGGTCCTGTAACGCTCACCAAGCAAGTGGCTTATTACGGGAAGAATATCCCCGTCAAAGATGAAAACGGACAGGATACGGATCAAGAGGAAGACCAGTATCCCGGCGATATGGTGATAGAGGCATGCAAGTTGGCAAAATCGCAGTTCGGCGTGGACTTTACGCAATACGACAACGACCACGACGGCGAGGTGGATTTTGTATATGTCATCTATGCCGGCAAGGGTGAGGCAGACGGCGGGAAAAAGGAAACCATCTGGCCGCACAACTGGAACATCGAGTCGGCAATCTATTACGGCAACTGCACCTATACGGCAGACCAATGTAAGGTGGACGGGCTGAGTATCAACAACTATGCCTGCTCGGGCGAGTTGGACGGGCAGACGGGTAACCGCAACGGTATCGGCACGCTCTGCCACGAGTTTGGACATGTGTTGGGATTGCCGGATTTTTACGATACGAACTATGGGAGCAACTCTACAAACGAACGAACTCCCGGCAAATGGGATATAATGGACAGCGGAAGTTATAACGGAGACGGGTGCTGTCCGCCTAACTATAGTGCGTTTGAGAAATATTTCTTCGGTTGGGCTACCCCGATTAATCCCGGTAGCGACGGACAGGGACTGACGCTCTACCCTGCCGGTTCGGCGGATTATCAAGCCTACCAGATAAATGCGGCCGGAACATTGCAATCGGCTACCACCGAGGGACTTAACTACTATATCGAGAACCGCCAGCAAGTGGGGTGGGACCAATATCTGCCGGGACACGGAATGATTGTGTGGTATGTGGACTATAGTCAGACGGCGTGGGACAACAATACACCGAACAACACTGCCTCTTATCCGCGTTACACCGTGGAGTCGGCCAGCGGGTTTACCACACAGATTGGTCAAGCGCGCGACCCCTTCCCCGGCATAGGCAATGTTACTATGTGGTCAAAAATATCGGGTACTCCGCTGAAGGATATCCGTGAGGAGAATGGGGTGATTATGCTCACCTACAAGGATGTGTTCCTGGGCTATACGGTGAACTGGGTAGCCGACGGCGAGACTATAGAGAGCAAGGTGTACAAGGTGGCAGGGGCACCGCTTGAGATGCCTACGGCAGAGGTTACGCCTTGCGAGGGGATGCGCTTGATCGGCTGGACAACCGAGGCGGATTACCACGACCCGTTTGTATTACCTGCCGACCTGTTTACGGATGCAGAAGGCAAGACCGTAACCAACCACACGACGTATTACGCCGTGTTTGAATGACATCCTGTGTGCCTGCGCCACGGGAGAAATAAAGGATTCTTTTCCATGCCGCGTGTCGGCAAAAAACAGAGAAAACAAAGAATGACAATATGTTGTTCTTTGTTTTCTTTTTCCGGTTCTGTCAAAAGCGCATTAGGTCTTATCGGGTATGGCTTGCATATTTGAGGAAAAATGTGTACCTTTGCACGTTTGTTTTGGATTTTTAGAAAGATACGATGGATATGAAGTACAATTGGACTTTTGCTAACGTGGGAGGAACGACCCGCGTGAAGATACAGTCGGGCGAAGATATTCGCCATTTGGGAGAATTAGACCAGAAAATGTGGACGGTGCTTTCTTGTCCGACTACAGGGTTGGAAATCAACGAAGAAAGCCTCAAACTGATAGACCTCGACGGCGATGGCAAGTTGCGTGTGAAAGAGGTGATACAAACTGCCGATTGGTTGTGTGGTGTGCTGCGCGACCCCGAGACGCTGTTGGCGGGCAAAGCCGAAGTGCCGCTTGCCAATATCGCCGACGAGACCATTCTCGCGGTGGCAAAACAGGTGTCAGCCGATGGGCAAACGGTTACTCTCGCTGATGTGGAGACCGCCATCGCTGCCGTCTCGGTAGAGACACAGCCTGCCCCCGAAGCACCTTTCGAGGGAGATGTTATCGCTGCCTACAAAGCCAAACAAGCCGATTACGCCGCCTATTTCGAGCAAGCCAAACTGCAATCGTTGGGACTGGCTACCATTGCCGAAGATACACCCAAACCCGGACTTACTGAGGCTGATTTCGCCGAGATGGGAACGAAAATCGCTGCCTACGAAGCAGGTGTGGCAGCAGCCAACGATGCCAACGCGGCTGCCCTCTCTGCCGCACAGGCACAATACCAATCGCTGCGCAAGTTGCTGTTGCTCAGTCGCGATTTCTATCGCCTGCTCCGCAATTTTATCACATTCGAGGATTTCTACGACAAGGCACAACCCAAGGCTATCTTTCAGGCAGGTACACTTATTATAGATCAACGCGCGTGCACGCTATGCGTGCGCGTGAGCGATATGCCCAAGCAGAATCTGCAGGCGGGTGCCAGTGGTATGTATCTGATTTACTGCGACTGCGAGAGCATGAAACTCGGAAAGAAGATGCAAATAGTGGCTGCTATGACCATCGGCGGTATCCGAAATCTGACAGTGGGCAAAAACGCCCTCTTCTATGACAACGGGGGGAACGACTGGGACGCGGTGGTAACCAAAATTATCGACAACCCGATTTCTATCGGTCAGGCATTCTGGAGTCCGTATCGCAAGTTCGGCGCATGGGTAACCGACCTCATCAACAAGTCGGCAGCAGAAAAAGACAGCAAAGTGTTCTCGGAGGCAACTAATAAGGTGCAAGAAAAAAAGGCAGAGATGTCACCTTTGGATAAAAAGAAAATGGAGACATTCGACATCGCCAAGTTTGCTGGAATCTTTGCCGCCATCGGTATGGCAATAGGGTACATCGGTGCATTCTTAACCGATGTGGGGAAAGGCTTTAAAGATATGTTTTTAGCCGGTTGGTGGTTGCCAATCTTGGCTATTCTCGGACTAATGCTGGTAATCAGCGGTCCGTCTATGTTTTTGGCTTGGACGAAACTGCGCAAACGCAACCTCGCGCCGGTGCTGAATGCCAATGGTTGGGCGGTCAATGCCGATGTGATGGTTAACGTGATGTTCGGTTCTGCACTCACTCAGCAGGCACAGTTCCCTATGCTCCAACTGGTGGACCCGCTGGCAAAGAAAGGTATGCCTGCGTGGAAGAAGTGGATTATCGTTGTGGTTTCTGTATTGGTCGTCCTATTGGGCTTGTGGTTGACTAACTTGCTGAACTGGTGTAAGTTACCGAGTCCGCTCCCTTGCTTCAACCAAGAGGTAGCAGAGCAAGTTGAACCTATGGTAGAGACCGTTGAATCGGCAGAAACTGTCGTAGTAGAGGAGGTGGCTGAATGAAAAGTATGCAATCCTCAACCCGTCTTTTGTCGGTTGTTTTGTTGGTAGCCCTGTTGCTACTCCCGCTTTCGGCTTCGGCACGCCGTGTGAGCAAGAAAAATAATGCCACCCCCGTGGATACTATCCCAACTATTGTGGCAGATACTTTCGATTTGGAAGACAGCGAGGGCGATGAACCCGGCTCGCTTGATGATATAGAGGTGGAGAATGTAGGTATTCCGGAGTGGTTGCAAACGCATATCTCCGGCGATACACTCTTTGTCGCTTGTGCGCAGGATATGTTGCCGAGGCGTCTGGTGGTCATCACCAACGATGGCGAGTGTCTGTATAAGTTGTTGCCTGCCACGATGGGCGAACTGGCACAGATAGACCACCCCGCGGATAGTATCTATAAGCATATTTGGACGTCCGCACGGGTCAATCCGTATGCCACACCCATTGATTCTCTGCAAGATAGTATCCGGATAGATATGCGCGGATTTGTGATGCCTGTGGTGAATACGCCTGTCCCCGAAGGGCAGCACCCCTTGCGCGGATATGTTACTTCCAAGTTCGGCTTCCGCAAATACCGTTTCCACTATGGTACTGACATCAAAGTGCAGATAGGCGACTCCATACGCGCTTCGTGGGATGGGCAGGTGCGTATCGTAGGGTGGGACCCGCGCGGGTATGGCTACTATGTCGTTATCCGCCACAACAATGGGTTTGAAACTGTCTATGGGCACCTCTCGCGACCGCTTTTCGATGAGGGGGAACCTATCTATGCGGGCGAAGTGCTCGGTTTGGGAGGAAACACGGGGCGAAGTACGGGAAGCCACTTGCATTATGAGATACGTTATCTCGGCAACGCCATCAACCCCGAACTATTGGTCGATTTTGCGCAAGGCGGAATCCGTTATCCCGAAACCTATATGCTGACTAAGAAGAGTACATTTGGGCATAATAAAGAACTCAAAGCCGTGCAACAGGCTCAGTATCACCGCGTTCGTCAGGGCGATACTCTCGGAGCGATTGCCCGTAAGTACCATACCACGGTAGGTGCACTCTGCCGTATGAATAAGATAAAAGAGACCTCTCTCCTCCAAATCGGTCAGCGCATCCGCGTGCGATAGGGTACTCCACTTGCTCACCTTTCTACACACTATAGCACTTGTGTAATTATAGTAAGTATAGTGAGTAGGTGAGCAAGTAGAGTAGGTAGTTTACACATTGTGTATTGGCATTCGTGGATATAATTCATAATTCTTCATTCATAATTAAAAATAGTTCATAATTAAAAGTAGCGGGTCTGTCGTGAGTCTATCGCGGGTCTGCCGAGTGGATGCCGAGAGGATGTCAGGTGGATAGGTAGTGTACAATGGAAAGAACAACAAAAATATGATGCTGCTATTATCACAAAAGACCAATGGATGCAATGTTCTGTAAATATAGCAACGGATATTCCTGTATTTGTACGTATCAGTTATTCTGGTAGTACTGCTGTTCGTTTGATTGATGACATTTCTGTTAAGGCTATTCTTTCTATTATTACCTATTCGAGTACGCCGATTTGTGGAATACAAAAAACGACCGTTTCTTTTGATTCAAATGGTGGAGCGGGAACTGTACCGGCACAGATAAAGGAAGAGGTGGGCAAAGCGGTTACATTGCCCAATGGGGACGGATTAAGCAAAGAAGGCTTTACGTTCTCGGGATGGAATACCAAGGCGGATGGCACAGGAACTGCTTATGTGGCGGGAGCAACCTATGCAATGACTGCTAAAAACGTTACCCTTCATGCACAATGGACGGCACAAGAGGTCGAGCCACCTTATGGGGTGTTGGTCGGTGCTAATCCGACCGCAGCCGGTAGTGCCTATGTGGATGGTGAAGAAGATAAAGAATTTGATCAGGCAGGTGCAAAGGCTACGATTACGGCTACTGCCAATCCGCATTATCGTTTCCACGATTGGACGATAGATGAAGGAAATGTTATTATTGCAGACGCAAAGGCGGCTACTACCACTATCACGGTGCAGAAAGAGAAAGGAACCGTCTTGTATGCTAATTTTGTATCGCTGTATCCGATTACGACAATAGTTTCTGGTGAAGGGACAATTTCTGTGGTTAATACTACTGCCGATAGTTATGTAGCAGAGGCTGCTGAAGGCGATAAAATGGAGGTGTCGGTAACCACAGATGATGTGGTTAAGTCGGTTACAATGAATGGCACGGCACTTACTGCAACTAACGGAAAATATACATTTACAATGCCTAGAGGAGCAGTAACGATAGAGGCTACTATTGTAGAGGCAGTTAAGTGGTATGTTGTACACGATATGTCGCTTTTGAACGCGGGGGATCAGATGGTCTTTGCATACCCGGAAAAGAACCACGTCGCGGGGGCATTATCAGAAGATTATTTGAAAACCGAAACCGCTACATTTAGTGAGGACAAAAACATAATCAATCTGCTTCCTGAAAACGCAACGATATTTACGTTAGGTGGCACCGAAGGTGCGTGGACGTTTGCAAATAGGAACAAGTTTTTGAATGTTAGCAGTAAATCTAAATTAGAAAATGGCACTACAGCCACAATTTGGAATGTACAGATAACTGATGATGGTGTGGCACAAATTAGTGCAGTAGCAGGGAAATCGTCTGTATTTATTCGATATAACTTGCAGAGCCCTCGTTTTGCAGCATATACAAGTACAACACAGAAAGACATACGAATTTTTACCGACCATAAATTATCCAAAACGAGACCAACGGCAAAATGGTATGCGGATGCTACACATACAAAGGAATTGACAGAGGTCTATGCAAAACAATCCATAGGGGGCGAGGCATACTTTGTTACCAATACTGACGGAGCAACAACATTCGTTTCCTCTGATGCGAGTGTGGCAACTATAGATGGTGAGGGTAATATCACGCTTGTTGGCATAGGTACCACCACTATCACTGCTACTACTACCGAGACAGAGAATTATTTACCGAACACTGCTTCTTTTATTCTTAATGTGATAGATGAAAATGCGTGTGTTTGGAAAGCGGCTTCAATGGGAGAAAAGGATGGAAATGCAACTCTTGTGCAAGAATCTCCTGTAAGCATTGCCTTTGCAAAGAATGGTGGTTCAAATGCTCCCAAATACTACGCAGATGATAGTGCTGTTCGCTTTTATCAAAATAATACTATAACAATCAGTGGTGAAAATAAGTTTATTGTTGATATAAAAGTTGTCTTTGATAAAAGCAAAGTGGGTTCTAATTTTGCAGCCAATATAGGAATATATAGCGTTGTGGAAACAACTGGGCAATGGTCTGGGGTTGCCAAAGAGGTTGTGCTGACTAACTCCGGTAGCCGTTCCGATATTGTTTCCATAGAAGTACATTGTCTAAATACCGAAACGGTACGCATAGGATTGACGGAAGGTAAGTTTGGAACGATCTGTTTGGACAAGAATGTTACTACTTCGCTGGGCGCTTCTTTCTATGAGATTGCATATCGCGAAGACCGAAATGGCGAGCCGTATAAGGTGAATTTCGATGAGGTGAAGACGCTTGAAGCAGGTGTGCCGTATATCTTCTTGGCAGAGGATGAGCAGATTACCGTGGTATATGGCGATGAGACGGCTATTGCTGCAAACAGCAAGAATGGCTTGGCGGGTACGTTTGCGGCTATACAAGATGGTGCTGCCGGGGCAGCAGGCAATATGCTGGAGGGCAATTATCTGGTAAATAACAACCAGATTCGCCGGTGCTTGGGCAACTGCAGTCTGCCTGCCAATAGAGCCTATATCCGTATGGACGAGGTTACAACCAGCGCAGTGGCTCCGCTGCCGTCGCGCCGCCGTGTAACGCTGCAGAATGCGGCTACCGGTACTGCCACCGGTTGGGAAGGCATATCGGACAGTACAGTGGCGCCGATGCAGGAAGGTATCTATGATGTCCTCGGGCGCAAGTTGGAGAACGCAGAGAGCGGATTCTATATCATCAACGGAAAGAAACAAGTAATCGTAAAATAACCCATAAAAATACAGAGTATTATGAAAAAGCAATATAATCAGCCTCGTGTGGAGATTGTATGTATGGAGCCGAAAACGAATATCCTTTATGCCGCCAGTCTGACAATCGGTTCGGCAGGAGAAGGTATGATAGGCGACTAAAGGGCTACTCCTATACTATTTATCTACTCAGGCTGCTTGGCAATTGCCAAGCAGCCTGATGGTTTCATATATAGTGGAGTTCTATACTGCAAAACGGCAAAAAAGAAAAAAGGTCTTATCCTGCCGCCTAAACCTAATCTTCTTGCCGTGTGGTTGCCGTAGTTTGGATTGAGGTGCCAATGTACAGATAGGTTGAATCAGTACAAAAATGGCGTGGGTATTGTGTATTTTAGTAAAAAGCAGTATCTTTGCGGGGTAAAAGAACAAACCTTTTAACAATATATACTATGTACACCGAATTTCAAAAACATCTGCAGCAGACGCTGCAAGAGATTCGCGACGCAGGACTCTACAAGAACGAGCGCGTCATCGTTACCCCCCAATCGTCCGGCATCCAAGTGGAGAACGGCGGCAAACGTGTGGACGTAATCAACTTCTGTGCAAACAACTACCTCGGTTTGGCAGACAACAAGGAACTGATTGAGGCTGCCAAAGAGCGTATGGACTGCCGCGGATACGGTATGGCGTCGGTGCGTTTTATTTGTGGTACCCAAGATACGCATAAGCAGTTGGAGAAAGCCATTTCGGATTTCTTCGGTACGGAAGATACTATCCTCTATGCAGCCTGCTTCGATGCCAACGGCGGTTTGTTCGAACCACTGCTGACCGACGAGGACGCAATCATATCCGATGCCCTCAACCATGCATCGATTATTGACGGTGTGCGGCTCTGCAAGGCAGTGCGCTACCGCTATGCCAACGGCGATATGGCAGACCTCGAGGAACAACTGAAAAAAGCACAATCACAGCGTTTCCGTATCATCGCCACCGACGGCGTGTTCTCGATGGACGGCAATGTGTGTCCGCTGGATAAGATATACGAATTGGCACAGAAATACAATGCCCTTGTCATGGTGGACGAGAGCCACTCGGCGGGCGTGGTCGGCAAGACAGGACACGGCGTAACCGAACAGTTCGGCTTGCGCGGCAAGATTGAGATTCTGACCGGTACCCTCGGCAAAGCCTTCGGCGGTTCGGTAGGCGGATTTACAACGGGCAAGAAAGAGATTATCGACCTCTTGCGCCAGCGTAGTCGACCCTATCTGTTCTCCAACTCTATTCCGCCGATGATTGCGGCTGCTGGGCTGAAGACGTTTGAGATACTTACCCGCAGCAACGAGTTGCAAGACCGCCTGCACACCAATACGGAGTATTTCGTAGCCAAAATGAAAGAGGCGGGATTCGACATCAAGCCCACCCAATCGGCTATCTGTGCCGTAATGCTCTACGATGCACGATTGAGCCAGGATTTTGCTGCGGCTCTCCAGAACGAGGGCATCTATGTAACTGGTTTCTACTATCCCGTAGTGCCGAAAGGGCAAGCGCGTATCCGCGTACAACTGTCTGCCGCGCATACCCGTGAGCAACTCGACAAAGGTATTGCCGCATTTGTCAAAGTAGGTAAACAATTAGGTGTTCTCAAATAAAAAAACGGTTATGAAAGCATTACGTAAATCTCGCCCCGAATACGGAATTTGGATGGAAGAAGTGCCTGTGCCCGAAGTGGGCGTAAACGATGTACTCATCAAGGTAAAGAAAGCCGCCATCTGCGGAACCGACCTGCACATGTACAAGTGGGACGACTGGTCGCAGAAACACTGCGTGCCACCCTATACGATGGGGCATGAGTTCGTAGGCGAAGTGGTGGAGATAGGTCCCGGCGTACGCAACACCAAGGTGGGTGAGCGCGTAACAGCCGAGGGGCATATCGTCTGCGGACACTGCCGCAACTGCCGCCGCGGTATGGGGCATGTGTGCGAGAACAGCCTGTCGGTAGGAATCTTCGGTAAAGACGGTGCTTTTGCCGAATATGTAACTATCCCCGAGTCGAACATAGTACACCTCAATCCGGCTATCCCCGATGATTTCGCGGCTATTATGGACCCGTTTGGCAACGCGACCCACACCGCGCTGGCATTCCCGCTGTTGGGTGAGGACGTGCTGATTACGGGCGCAGGACTGATTGGCACTATGGCTGCAGGAATCTGCCGCTATGCAGGTGCGAAACATGTGGTGGTTACCGACATCAATCCGCTCCGTCTGGACATCGCCAAGAAGATGGGGGCCACGCTTACGGTGGACGGCTCCAAGGGCGAGACAGTAGAGGACGCTATGAAACAACTCGGTATCCGCGGTTTCGATGTGGGACTCGAGATGTCCGGCGCACCATCGGCGTTCAACGATATGATTCAGCACATGTACAAAGGCTCGAACATCGCACAACTCGGTATTCTGCCTTCTAATACCCAGGTTAACTGGTCAGATGTGATATTCAATGCGCTGACTATCAAGGGTATCACCGGACGACGTATGTGGGAGACATGGTACCAGATGGAGCAGATGTTGCTCGGCGGGCTCGACCTCACTCCCGTGATTACACACCATTTTAAGTTCGACGACTTCCAGAAGGGCTTCGATGTAATGGTGAGTGGTCAATGTGGCAAGGTGCTACTAGAGTGGTAAGGATAAAAGCATAGAATTTTTGCTAAGGCGGGGATTCTATGCCTGTTTATATACGATATATGAGAAAAATTTTTACGTGCATAGCGTTGCTGCTTTGTGTCCTGCTGGTGCAGGCGGGGCAAAGCAATGGGCTGATAGAGTACAAGTTAGACAACGGTCTGACGGTAATGCTGTGGGAAGACCACGACCAACCCGATGTGCAGGGCTGGACGGTTACGCGTGCTGGGTCGATAGACGAACCCGAGACGGCGACGGGTCTGGCACACTATCTGGAACATATGCTTTTTAAGGGCACTGACCGTATCGGTACTCTCGACTGGGAGAAAGAACGCCCGCTGTATGAACACGTGATAGCACTGTACGATACACTGGCTATGACCGAAGACCCAAAGAGCAGGGAGATTATACAGACCCGTATCAACAAGGTATCGCGCGAGGAAGCATTTTATTCGGCTACCGATGAATTCCCCAATTTGATACAGAGCATAGGCGGTGAGGGGTTGAATGCTTTTACTTCCTATGATGAGACGTGTTTTATGAACTCATTTCCAGGTTATCAGTTGGAGCGTTGGCTCACACTCTATTCCGACCGGTTGATACATCCGGTTTTCCGCTCTTTTCAAGCCGAGTTGGAAAACGTGTTTGAGGAATATAATATGTACCTTGATGACAACTCTACGCACGTACAGAATTTTGTGAACGGGTATCTTTATGCGGGGCATGCTTATGCACGCGACATTATCGGCTATCCCGAGGACCTGAAGAATCCGAAACTGCGCCGGTTGATCGAATTCTACGACACGTGGTATGTGCCGAATAATATGGCACTAATCCTTGTGGGCAACTTCAATGCAGAGGCAGCCAGACCTTTGATAGAAAAGACTTTCGGACGCCTGCCGGCAAAACCGTTGCCTGAACGCAAAGTATATCCCCAAACCGATTTTTCCCAAGATGAGCGGTTTGCCGCCAAGTTAGGCTATATGCCTATGGTGGAGATTGGGTACAAAGGTGTTCCTGCGGGCGATAAGGACGAGTTGCTGTTAGATTTTGTCACCTCGCTGCTGTCCAACTCTATGCAGGTGGGGGTGTTGGACAAGTTGGTATTAGACAGCAAGGTGATGTATGTGTGGGCAAGCAACGATTCCCGCCGCGACCAAGGGCGTATAGAATTGGTGGCTGTACCCTATATGGATGCCGCTACACAACAGTACAACTTGCTTCCAGAAGCCGAAGCATTGGTTATGGAAGAGGTGGAAAAACTCATTAAAGGCGATATAGATACCGCTTTGGTTGCGGCTGTACGTGAGAATTTCTACCAGCAGTTCGACCGTACTATGGAGTACCCGCAGATGAAAGTGCGTCTGTTGGAGCATAGTTTTGTCTATCAGCAGCCTGTAGAGGAACTATTGCAGCAGAAAGAGCAGGTTGCCGCCATTACGCTCGGTGATATCAGGCGTGTAGCCAAGCAGTATTTCGCCGCTCCCCGCAAGACATTTGAGATAGAAGAGGGCAATCCGAAGAAGGACAAACTGCCCAAACCGAAGATCTTGCCGCTCACACCGCCCAAAGGCGAATCGGACTATTATGCCCATTTTGATACCATTCCCACAGGACATCTGGTTCCGAAGTTTATTGACTTCAGCGATATCGACCAAGATAATTTTTACGAGGGAGTGCACGTCTATTGCACCCCAAACAAGCAGAACCATATTTTCTCCCTGCGTTTGAAATACGGGGTGGGAACGTATGAGATTCCTATGCTGGAATATGCTACTGCAATGATGAATATCTCGGGCGTGAAAGGCAATCCGGGCATGACATCGGCGGAGTTCCGCGCCCGTTTGGCACAACTCGGTGCCAAGTGTACGTATTCGGTTACGGACAACTATTTTCTGGTGGATATAGAGGGCTACGAACAGAACTTGCAAGAGATAGTCTCGCTAGTCAATCTCCACCTGCTGTTCCCTAATTTCAGTTCGGAGAACGATATACTGCTCAACAATATCAAGGGACAGGAATACTCCATGCGCCAAATGGAGCAGAAAAACACCGATATGGTAGCCGATGCGGCTATGGAATATATGCGCTATGGCGAAAATTCGGCATATATCCGTCGTCCGACATTGCAAGATGTACTCGAACTGACCGACACACAATTGGAAAGCGAACTGCATCGTGCGTTGGATTATGAACTAGAAATCCACTATGTGGGTGCTTTGCCTGCTATGGAGGTGAAAAACATACTTTATGGTCGCCTGCCGATGGCAGAGTATGCACGCCCGACCAATTCACCCATAGACCGCTCACAGAAGTCTGTGGATAATGATGTGGTCTATTTCCTGCCCGATGCGACTATGCAGCAGGCAAAAGTGTATTTCCTGATTGACGGCGAGCCCTATTCTGTCAATGATGCCGTTCGCTATATGGCGTTCAATGAGTATTTCGGTGGTGGCTTCTCGGGGCTGGTGATGAACGAGATACGTGAGAAACGCTCTATGGCATATACGGCTTATGGCTATTTCGAGTGTCCACCCATCCAAGGTCGTGCCACCCGTTTTGTGGGCTATGTGGGTACGCAGTCCGACAAAGTGGCGGACGCTATTGATGTGTATATGAGTCTGCTGGATTCCATGCCCGAATATCCCGCCACGATAGAGAATATACGCACTATGCTGCGCCAGTCGGTATTGTCGAACAAACCTACTTTCCGAAAGAAAAGCGAGCGCCTGACGAGCCTAATGCGTTTGGGCTATGCTATCGACCCTGCCACGCTGCAAGTGCGTCAGATACAGCGGCTGCGTTTTGATGACATAGATGTATTCTATCGTTCGCACGTTCAAGGCAAACCTGTGGCAATACTTATCGTGGGCGACCCGAAACTGATTGACCAAAAGCAGATTAAGGCACACTATGGCAAAATAACCAAACTAAGCAAGAACAAATTATTCAGTTACTAATCTATGCACAAAGCAGGTTTCGTAAATATCGTAGGTAACCCCAATGTGGGCAAATCGACGCTGATGAATGCCCTTGTGGGCGAGCGTCTGTCTATCATCACCTCCAAGGCGCAGACCACGCGCCATCGTATCATGGGTATCGTCAATGGCGAGGACTTCCAGATGGTCTATTCCGACACTCCGGGCGTCTTGCACCCCAACTACAAACTGCAAGAGCAGATGTTGGAGTTCTCGCGCTCCGCGTTGGTGGACGCCGATGTATTGCTCTATGTAACGGATGTGCAGGACAATGTGGAGAAAAATATCGAGTTCCTCGACAAGGTGAAGAAAATAGCAGCCAACAGTGCAAGCGGTCTAACCTCCAACAGCCCGAAGGGTGGTCTGTCTGCGCAGCGGTCTGTTCCCCGTGTCTTCTTGATAATCAACAAGATAGACCTCACTACGCAGGAGACGTTGGAGCGTCTGGTGGATTTCTGGCACAGCCAACTCCCAGAGGCGACTATCTTCCCTATCTCCGCCCAAGAGCGTTTCGGCGTGGCGCAACTCTTCGACGCTATTCGCGATGCACTGCCCGAGTGCCCACCGTTCTTCCCCAAAGACCAACTCACCGACAAACCGGCGCGTTTCTTTGTGGACGAGATTATCCGCGAGAAGATTCTGCTCTCCTACGACAAGGAGATTCCCTATTCGGTGGAGGTGGAGGTGGAATCGTTCAAGGACGAGGAACCCTCGCCGCAACACCCAAAGGGGCTGATTCGTATCAGTGCTGTCATCTATGTGGAGCGCGATAGCCAAAAGGGTATCATCATCGGCAAGGCGGGGTCTGCCCTCAAGCGGGTGGGCTCTATGGCACGCACCGAGATAGAGGATTTTTTCCAAAAACCGGTCTTTCTACAGTTGTTCGTCAAGGTGGATAAGGACTGGCGAAGCAATCAGTCGCGACTCAAGCACTACGGGTACGACCTTAATTGAATTGCGAATTGAACCTCCCTGACTTTTCCATGATGTTGCCCTGACCTTGTCGAAGACAGAGTGGGTGATTAGTGGGTGATTGGTAGGTGATTCAGCAGTGGATAAGCAGTGGATAAGCAGTGGTTAGACTACCCTTACAAGATATATGAAAAAGGTATTTATATTTCTTTTTGCGGTGATGATGTCGGTATCGATGTCCGCCGAAGTACTATTTACTGAGGATTTCACCGCCGGCATAGGCACATCTGTGGAGAGCAATAATGGTTGGTTCACGCCCTACGACGGTGCGTCCGGAGTGAGTATCACCAATGGGCTGGAGTTCCCCGACTATGTGATGTCGGGGGTGGGCAATGCAGTGTTGCTCGATGGCAATTGTGGGCAGTATCAGCCCCACCATTCTTTTGCAGAGGTGTCGCAAGGCTCTGTGTATGTGTCGTTTATGTTCCAACCGTTTGTCGTGGGCAAAGCCGGTTGGTTCTTTTGTTTGCGCGATGCGTATAGCCAAAGCACCTTCAACTATGTGGCGCGTATTCATCTCTCGGCGGACGGTTTGTTGGGCTTGCGTTTCTACAAGACCGCCGAAGCCGTCTTCGACGAGACCATGCCCCTCGACGGACAAAACACCTATTTGGTTGTCCTCAAATACACCATCGTAGAGGGGACCACAACGATCAAATATCGCTCTACGCCTTCGATACTATGCCTGCTGCCGAACCTGCCACGCCGCTTGTCGGTCCGCTCACCGATGCCCAAGCCCCGGACATCTGTCCGCAAAACATCGTCTTGCGCGCATTCGATGCCGACTCATGGTTGGTACTCGATGGTATCCGCGTTGCCACCACGTGGCAGGAAGCCGTCGCCGCACTTACTTCGGCTCTTACGACTGTTTCGGACACCCAATCGACGGACATCCAGTGCTATAACATCCTTGGTCAACCCGTATCAGATTCCTATCATGGGCTTGTTATACAAAGGGGGTAGCAAGTATCGAAGGATGCGTATATTCTCTCTTTAGTATAAATAACCTTAGATCTCTTGATATTATGAATGTACAACATTTTTTATATTGCACTGCGTTACATTTCTTTTGTGTAATTGAAGTGGTCTGCCTTTTGACTTCATGTAATGATGATGCAAACTACAATATACATTCCCATCAAGCACAAGTTTCTTTTTTAGAGAAAGATGTAAGTGTAGAGATTGAAGAGTGTCCTGAAGAATATGAAATATGTGTGGGAGAACGACTTAGAAATCCATATCATATTGAAGTAATGCGGGAGGCTTATCGTATTATTACCGATTTGGGGTTTTGGCAATATTCCGTTAATACTCCAAAAGAAGAACCTCTTATAAATGCTTTTTATTACCGAGTTCTTCCTAGTAACTACGAAGAACTGCGTATTTTACTAAGTGATGAGAATGTAATCTATTCCGATGTTCCATTTGATTATCAAATTGATAGTGACTGTGGAAGTTACTATATGGATCCGGAATGTCCGAGTGATACCATTACATGGTTATATGCAGTTATTCCGCACACTTATCCATTACCTGAAGTAGGTACTGCGGAGGTTCAGGTATTGGACATATTACACATCCCGGAGGAAGTTGAACCTGTACAATATGGCGAAATTGATGGTATAGGTATGTTAGAGTATTTGGCTTATAAATTGACGGGAAATTTGGATGAATGGGAGGAAGAAGATATAGATTTTTATGAAAATTTTTTCAGCGGAATAGAAGAAGGTACTAATACTTTTAGTAAAAGAAATAAAAGTAGAGCGGGATTATTCGCAAAGACATATCCAACAGGAACAATGCGGGTATATAATACAGATAAAAATTCTTTAGAAGCAATAGAAGGGGTACAAGTATGTATGCACAACTTTGGAAAAAGTTGTAGTGTAATTACGGATTCCGATGGAAAATATGCATCAACAGTTCCTTTTAGAACAAAAGTTAGGTATTCAATTCGTTTCTATAATGAACAGACAAAAACATGCATTCTGCCAACATTTCCTATAGTGGGACCTGCTTATCATCGTTTGGGAAGGCATTCTAAGATTGGGTTGGATTATGATTGTTATACCAATTCTAAAGCATGGAGATATGCAACTATTAATAATGTGTTGATAAAGAACCTTGCGTTTAATGATGAATATGATATTCCTACTCCTGAACACTTAAATATATGGGTTATAGGGCATAAAAATGAAACTTGGGCGGGGAGTACTCCTTTGTTGCATTCATATTCCGGGGCATATGCAGGTGTGGCTTTTGGAGTCCTTTTTTGCACAGGGCTACCATTGTTGGCAGTTTTTCTCCCTGATATATTGTTATTTGAAGAACAGGACGAGAATGCCACAACATCAGAATTAACTGAAACTATGTTCCATGAACTAGCGCATGCAAGTCATTATTTACAAGTAGGAGATACATATTGGGATCATTACATAAGTCATATAATATGGAATCAAGGCTATGGAGATAGCGAAGATTCCGGATACTTTGCCGGTTATTGTGGAATAGGTGAGATGTGGGCTACTTATGTGGGGCTATTTTATTTAGCGAAAGATTTGGGATTTCCTATTTTATCTCAAATAGAGGCTCCCTATTGGACTTGTGAACAATGGTTCAAGCCTTGCATAATGATAGAGATAGGTAATCGTATACATGATTCAGATGCAAATATCGGTAATATGTATCGCTCATTGCAATCTGATGTACATGATCTCCATGCTTTGCAATGGAGAATGGAACGAGAAGGGATAAACAGTGATATTATTGATGATGCAATTAGTATATATGGGAGGTGGAACTAATGAAACAAAAATCGATATGGCATGTTGTAATGCTACTGATAGTACTATTTCTTTTGGGTGGTTGTGTTCGCCTCACTCCTTATGAGGAATATGTGATGCGTGCTGTGAATATGGCAGATAATGATACTATCTGTTTGCAATTTGTTGGGTATAATTATGCAAAGAATTTCTCTCAGATAAATCAAAAATTCATATATCATAATGATACATCTACTATTATTATTAGTAAAGTAGGAACTTCGTATGCTACTGTTGGTTTTCATTTGATAGACAAAAATGACGGAGAGAATTGGAAACACTTTAACAATGTATTACCTGTTGATACCGTAAACTTATTGTGTAATGGGCATGTGTTGCAAAGTTGGAATAGAAATGTGGATACTACAGACGTGGTAAACTCAATATTTGATAGAACTAATTGGATTTATTGTAAGGAGAAAACTACCAATTATTTGGTTTACAAACACACATATACTATAGATATGAATCGGATAAATTCTATAATGTTTACGCAACAATAGGTTGCAAGTAAAAATGCATCTGAACGAATATTGCTTATAGTGCTTGCTGTTTCTTATAACGAAAGTATGTGGCGCAAATCTTTATGGTGGCATAGTTTTTCACTTTAATGAAGAAAAAAGTCACGCCGTCAATTGATAGCGTGGCTTTTTCTATGGTACAATGCTCTGTTTCTGTGCATCGCTGCTTTGCGCATTTTTCTACTATTCAGCCCATTTGGCTTTCTTGGGGCTATTTAGACCTTGAGCCGATTTCGTCGAAATCTTGTCGAGACTTAATCGAGACCTAAGCCATTATTCGCAAATAGTCATTTTGTCAGTTTCTTAGGCTTATGGCAACCAAAATGTCAATCTGCCTGTAGCGACCAACAAGGGCTTGCTATATGCGCTCTAAGTTTGCAAGGCGAATCCAACCTTGGTTGTTACCTACGCGGATATTGCACCAATCGCCGAGAGACTCACGGATATCCACTTTGGTGCCCTCGTGCAGGGTGAAAAGGTCGGTTCCTGAACGGTCGGGCGATGACTTGGCATTGACCACACCCTGCGTGATAATCGCCTCCTCGCGGAGAGTATCACGGCGATGGAGAGAACCGGCGTTCAGCCCGCTCAGTATAGACACCAAAAGCAGTACCCACGCGGTGTGGAACGCCGTCTTTCGCAGCCATGTAACACGGCATAGCAAGAAAAGCAACAATCCTACCAAACTGATGATAAACAGCGAGATAGAAAGCCACATCCATGTCTGCTCGGTGAGCAAATTGCGGAAAGAGCGCACCCAGTTGCTGATGAAAAATGCCTGTGTGTCGGTGATGTTGTCGGTGATACGCGATTGGGCAAACTCCAGATTGTACTTGGCGTCGGAGTAGGTGGGGCGCAGGCGCAACGCACGCTCGTATGCAAGGATAGACTGTGCTAACTCGCCCTGTTTGAAATAGGCGTTTCCGAGATTGTAATATACCACGGCATAGTCTTTGCTTATGCCCGCGCCGGCATCATCGATGATAGTTCGGTATAGCGCAGCGGCATCGGCATAATTGCCCGCCGCATATTGTTGGTTTGCCGCCTCAAAAGCCGTCTGAGCCGTTGCCGAAAAAGACATGCACAGCGCGCAAAAGGCTATGACACATATATTGAATAGTCGTTTCATATCTCGTTACAATTTCTGTTCTTCAAGTTGGTCGATGAGTAGGTTGGTTGCCTTGTAGAGGTCGTCCATAGCATGGTCTGACGATGGTGCATAGCGTGCAAACTCGGCAGTGGAGAGGACATTGTTTACCTCTTTGATAAGGTCGTCGCTGACCCCTTTCTCATGCAGGATAGAGGCGATATTGTCCTTGTTGAGGTCGGCGGTCGGGATAGAGAGACGGTCGCTCAGATAGGTCCACGCCGCACGTTCTATCTCCTCGTAGAAGGCTTCTTTTTGGTTGTCTTTGAGCAACTTACCGGCTTTCTTCAGGCGTTTCTGTGCCACCTTGTTGGCGTGTTTGTAGCGCACGCGGGTGATGTCGGCGTTCTCTTTTATTTGCTTGCGGAAGATGATAAACAGGAGCAACGCCACGCAGAGAGGCACGAAATAGAGCATACAGAACGCCATACTGCCATACTGCACCGGCGACGCGGACTTGGTGCGCAGCGCGGGGAGCGTGGTGTTGATATAGCGGATATCGGAACCTAACTGCTTGATATCCTCCTTGTTAACGTAGTTGTTCACCACGGCATTGCCCGCTTGCTCGTTGGCACCTTTCTTCACATGAATGGTGTATTCGGGGGTGGTGAGCGTCTTGTAGAAATCGTCGTTCGTATCGAAATAGGAGAACGTAACGGCAGGAATGGTATAGTCGCCCGACGCACGCGGAATAGCCAGATACTCAATCGATTTCGTGCCACTGACGCCCGCGGTGGTGGTCTTGAAATTGTTGGTTACTTTCGGGTCGTATGGTTCAAAGCCCTCCGGCCAGTCGATGGCAGGCGTCTTGAGCAGTTTCATATTGCCCGTTCCCGTGATGTCGAGGCGGATAGTAACGGCATCGTTGGTCTGCAGTTCGGTCTGCGAGATAGACGGCGTGAGGGAGAAATGACCGACGCCACCGGAGAAACCTGCAGGCTTGCCACCCGGCAGAGCGTCCACATGGATGGTAACGCCCGGGGCGGAGACAGCGCGGGTAACATTGGTATAGGTGCCGAAGAAATCATCAAAGATACTGCGCACCTGCGCACGCGTCTGCACACGCAACACCGCCTCAAACGACGCGGGGTCAATCTTGATGTCGCCCGAATGTTGGGGGTACAGCAGGGTGCGATAGAGCGTGGCTGTCTGATAGTTGCGCCCGTTATAATGTTCCAACTCGGTCTGAATCTCGCCCTGCTCAAGGTCCTGCTTGAGGAAACCGGTGAACTCAGGAATCTTGGTGTTGTTGGTGAACTGTGCCACGTCCACGCCTGCGAAATAGAGTTTGTAACTCAGCAGGATAGCCTCTTGCTCATGCACACGCGTCTTGCTGACGATGGTGCGTATAAACAGATTCTCGCTACTCACGCTGCCGGAGTGGTTGCTCTGTTGCGATTGCCGGTGCCCACCTGCGCCTGCACCGGTACTCTGTTGGTTCTGCTGAGGCTGCTCGTCGGCGGGCAAGACGGTGATACGCACACCGTTGGAGGTGTATTCATCGCCGCCGACACGAATCGACGCCGGCGCGACGGTGAATGTGCCTGTGCGCTGCGCCATGAGGGTGTAGGTATAGGTCTGCGAGAACGACGAAGTGCGCTTGCCATTGACAAACGAGGTGGAACTGGAGGTGGACTGATAGGGTCCGGCGAGGACGTCGAAATCGGGCATCTCCGGCGCACGAAGGTCCTTGCTGCGCTGGTTGACCGAATAGGTGAGTTGAAATGGTTTACCGACGATTACCTGCGAGGGCGCGGTGGCTTTGAAGACCACATCGTCTGCCCAAACAGACCCTGCGGCAATGCATAAGAGGCATTGTAATACACAGAATATCTTTGCTTTACGTTTCATTGTCCTTTGTCTTTTGTCCTTTGTCTTTTATCCTTTGTCCTTTGTCCTTTGTCCTTCTTTTCCAATTACCAGTCTTTTTCCACACGGCGTTTCTGACCCTGCTGGCGTTGCAGTTTCTCTTGGGTCTCTTGTTCGTCCTGTTCTAAGGCTTGGAGTATCTGTTCGGCAGTCTCTTTGTCCATTTTGGAGTCGTCTTGCTGTTGTTGCTGTTGCTCCTGCGGGTCCTGATTCTGCTCGTTCTGTTGCTCCTGTTGTTGCTGTTGCTCTTGTTGCTGATTCTGTTGTTGGTCTTGGTTTTGATTCTTGTCTTGGTCTTGATTTTGCTGTTGTTGCTGTTGCTCTTGGAGCATCTGCATCGCCTTCACAAGGTTGTAGCGCGTGTCGTTGTCCTTGGGATTATTGCGCAACGATTGTTGGTAGGCAGCCACCGCCTTGTCGTATTGTTGTTGGGCAAAAAGCGCATTGCCGAGGTTATGGTAACTCTCGGCGAGGCGTTTCTTATCGCTCTTATTATCAAGCAGTTGCGCGGCTTTCTGATACTCTGCCTGCGCTTCGGGATACTTGTCTTGTTTGAAAAGCGCGTTGCCAAGGTTGTAGTGGCTCTCAAATGAGTTGGCGTTCTTCTCCAACGCGCGACGATAGTCCACCTCCGCGGCGGTGAAATCTTTCTTTGTATATTGTTTGTTTCCTCGGCGCACATCGGGTGCCTCCTGTTGGGCAAAAGCACACAGACTGCACGCGAAACAACTGATTATCAATGCTATACGTTTCATAAGTTACTTGGTCTTTTTCTCTTCGTTGAAGATGTCCAATCGGGTGAGCGATTTGTTTTTACGGTTGAAGATAAAGAAATCGATAATGAGCAGAAACAATGCCACCAACGCAAACGACTGGAACTGCTCGTTATAGTCGGTATAGACCTTGGTCTCTATCTCCGTAGTAGCCAGTGTATCAATCTCTTTCTGCAAGGTGCGCATGGCGGTGTTGGTGTTGTCGCAACGCACGTAGATACCGTTTCCCGCCTTGGCTATGTCGCGACACATATCTTCGTTTAGCCGGCTCACCACCACATTTCCTTGGCGGTCTTTGCGGAAATTGTTGGTGCCGGGCATAGGGATAGGCGAACCCTCCGGTTTGCCGATACCTACCACTATCACCTTGATTCCCAGTTCCTTAGCGCGTGCGGCAACCGCTGTGGCGTCATCCTCGTGGTTCTCGCCGTCGGTGATGAGAACGATGGCTCTGCTGGCACCCGAATCCTCGCTGCCAAACGACTGAATGGCGGTGTTCAGGGCTGCGCCGATGGCGGTTCCCTGTGTTTTGATGAGGTCGGGCGTGATACTATTCAGAAACATCTTGGCAGACACATAGTCGCACGTGATGGGCAGTTGGGTATATGCTTCGCCGGCAAACACCACCAACCCCACTTTGTCGTCCACCATCTGGTCAATCATCTTGCTGAGCATCTGTTTGGCGCGGTCGAGACGACTGGGTGCTACATCTTCTGCCAACATCGAGTTGGAGATATCCAAGGCGATGATTGCCTCAATACCCTGTCGCTTGATGGTCTGTTCGCGTTGCCCGTACTGTGGGCGTGCGGCGGCCAAGATGAGCAATACCAATGCCACCATCAAAATGGAAAACTTTACGTTGGGGCGTACACGCGAGGCGTTGGGCATCAGTTCGCGCACTAAGGTCGGGTCGCCAAACTCTGCCAACTGACGGCGTTTGCGACGGGTGTACCAGATATATGCGCCGATGAATACGGGTATGCAAACCAGTATCCAAAGCATTTCTATATTTGCAAAACGAAACATATTGAATAAGACCGCCCTTGGGGCTAATAGACAAAAGACCGTTCGCTACGCTCTCTAAAAGAGCAAAAACAAAATGCCTTTTGTAAGTTATTGGTTAATCGTTCTTTGTTAATTGTTCTTTGTCCTAATTGCTTACCGTGCGGAGTACAAAATAGCGCAAGATGATTTCAGCGATGAGGCAGAGCAAGGCTGCCACCAAGAACGGCGGGAAGATTTCGGTGTGTTTCGAGTACTCGCGCACACGCAACTTGGTCTTCTCCATCTGGTCTATCTGCTCGTAGATAGATTTCAGGCTCGAGTTGTCGGTTGCGCGGAAATACTGTCCGCCGGTGGTGGAGGCGATACGCTGCAAGGTGCCTTCGTCGAACTCGCTGTCCATCATCATATATTGTACGCCCATAGGCGTCTGCACGGGCACGCGCGCCTGCCCGTGCGAGCCTACGCCCACCGCGTACACGCGTATGCCATAGGTCTTGGCTATTTCGGCTGCCGTCTGCGGATCTATCTCGCCACGGTTGTTGCTACCGTCGGTGAGCAGGATAATCACCTTCGACTTGGTCGGCGAATCTTTCATTCTGTTCACTGCATTTGCCAGACCCAAACCTATCGCCGTTCCGTCTTCAATCATACCGAACTTAACCGACTTGAAGAGGTTTATCAGCACCGCATGGTCGGTCGTGAGCGGGCATTGCGTGAAACTCTCGCCGGCAAACACCACTAAACCTATCTGGTCGTTGGGGCGGGCGATGACAAAGTCGGACGCTACCTGCTTGGCAGCCTCCAATCGGTTGGGTTTCAGGTCTTCGGCTTGCATGGTACCCGAGATGTCGAGTGCCATCATGATGTCGATACCCTCGGTCGATTCCGACGACCAACGGTTGGTCAGTTGCGGGCGTGCCAATGCTATCGAAAGCAGTGTGATACACGCCACGCGCAACACAAAAGGCACGTGCAACAAGTAGATACGCGCCGACTTGGGTTGCTTTCCGAGTGTCTGAGTATCAGATAGTTGCAGACTGGCATCTGCCTTGCGCAATTCGTATATATACCATCCGATGACGGGTATCAGCAGGAGGAGCAGAAATAAATATGCGGGACTTGCAAAAGTCATAATCGTTGTCGTTTACGTAGTTTGCGTATGTATCGTAGTTTCATCGTTTTCGTCGCTTTCGTGGTTCTCGGTGGGCGTGGTTTCTCTGACGAAGTCGTAGGCAGTGAGCAACGCACTCTCGTTCTCGTCGGGGGTGGTGGTCCACTTGGCGAACTTCACAAGGTCGGCGAGCGAAAGCATCTTGCGCAGACGGTCGAACAGGTCTTTCTGCTCTTTCATCAGCGGTTTGAGTTCCCGCAGGGTCTCATCGCTGGTCTTTTCCGTACTCGACACTTCGTAGCGGCGCGAGATATATTCGCGGATGACATCGGTCAGTTCGGTGTGATATTCTTTCACTTTGCCCTCCTGCCAAATCTTCTCGGCTTTTATCTCGTCCAATTTCTCCAATGCCACTTCTTCCGCCGGTCGCAGAGGCGCTTGTTCCTCCTCTTCGGTCACACCCGTTTTGTGCTTCCGGATATAGCGTACAAGATAGTAAATGCCTATCCCTAAGCCGATTAGTAGCAAGCCGAGCAGTATCCAACGTATGATACCCCACCACCAGATGGGGGCATCCTGAATATCTTTGATGTCGGTGATGGCGAGAGTGGTATCCACCTCAAACGGTTGCACCACGTTCAGCGAGAGCGGTTCGCTCCACAGCGTGTCGCCACCACACACAAACGGCTGCGGTGCGATATAGAATAGCGAATCCTTAAACGACGTAATCGTCAGATACTGATTCACTTGCATACGTCCGTCGGAGAGTTGGGCGGTGTCGGCTATTGTCCTGTCCACAATCTCTATTTCGGGCATGAGTGTCTCGCCGTAAACGGGCAACGACACTTGCTCCGTGGCGTCCATCGTGGCTTGCAGGTGCAAGTCGGTCTGGTCGCCGATGAAGATAGTCGTCGAATCCAATACGGCAGAAACTACTATGGCTAATAACAGGTTCATATCTCAATTTAGACCTCTCCGCCTCCACAAGAGAGGACAAAAGAGTGTATTCAAGTTGTTGTATATCAATGTAATACCCCGCTCATCAAGCCCCTGTATGGGGACGGGTGTCCTACATCTTAAATAGTCTCATCAGTGCCCGCACATAGTCTTCATCGGTGCGGATACTGATATTGTTGATTCCTGCTTTGGTGTAGAGTGTCTGCAAACGGTTTTGCTGACTGCGCCACGCCTCGGCATATCCGTTGCGCACACTTGCCAACGCGGTGTCTATCCATATACGCTCGCCTGTCTCCGCGTCTTTCACTTTCAGCAGACCCATGTCGGGCAACTCCGCGTCGCGGCGGTCGTATATCTGTATCACGTTCAGGTCGTGCTTGTGGGAGGCGATGACCAATGGTGTCGCGCCCATCTTCTTTTCCGGCACGGTGGTAAATGCAGGGTCTTGGCAGTCGCTTATCAGGAAAGCGGTGCAACGGCGTTTCTGGGCATTCGCAAAATAGTGCAAAGCACCGTTGATATCCGTGCCGGTCGAGGTCGGCTCAAACGACAACAGTTCGCGAATGATGTGCAGCACGTGCGATTTGCCTTTCTTGGCGGGGATATATTTCTCTATCTTGTCCGAGAAGAAAATCACACCCACTTTATCGTTGTTTTCGATGGTTGAGAATGCCAGTGTGGCTGCCACTTCCGCCATCATATCGCGTTTCATCTGTGTCTGTGTACCGAAGTTGCGACTCCCGCTCACGTCCACCAAGAGCATTACCGTCAGTTCGCGTTCCTCTTCAAACACCTTGATATAGGGTTTGTTGAGTCGTGCCGTAACGTTCCAATCGATAGAGCGCACATCATCACCGGGCTGATACTCACGCACTTCCGAGAACGCTATACCGCGTCCCTTGAACTGCGAATGGTATTCACCCGCAAAGATGTTCCGACTAAGTCCGTGGGTCTTAATCTCTATCTTTCGTACCCGTTGTAGTAATTCTTCTGAAGTCATTGTTTCTATCTAAAAGCCGCCGCTCTGCTCTCTTAATTCATAATTCTTCATTCATAATTCTCTACGGAACTTGCACCGCGTTCAGCACCTCGGTAATAACATCTTCGGTGGTGAGGTTGTTGGCTTCTGCCTCGTAGGTCAAGCCGATACGGTGGCGTAGTACGTCGTAGCATACGGCGCGCACATCTTCCGGAATAACGTACCCGCGACGATGAATGAACGCGTAGGCGCGGGCTGCGCGAGCGAGGTTGATACTTGCACGCGGCGAACCGCCGAACTGAATCATTGCTTTCAGGTCTTTCAGCCCGTACTCCTCAGGTGTGCGCGTTGCGAACACAATATCAACAATGTATTTCTCTATTTTCTCGTCCAGATATACCTCATTCACCACGTTGCGTGCTTTGCGGATATCCTCGGTGGAGAGGATAGGTAGCACTTGTTTCTTCTCGCCCGAGATATTCTGACGGATAATCTGTTGCTCTTCTTCTTTTTTGGGATAGCCGATGACCACTTTCAGCATAAAACGGTCGGTCTGTGCCTCAGGCAGGGGGTAGGTACCTTCCTGCTCTATCGGGTTTTGGGTCGCCAGAACGAGGAACGGGTCGTCCAATTTGAAGGTCTCCTCGCCGATAGTTATCTGACGCTCTTGCATAGCCTCCAGCAGAGCCGATTGCACCTTCGCCGGCGCACGGTTGATCTCATCCGCCAATACAAAGTTCGCAAAGATAGGTCCTTTTTTGATATGAAATTCTTCCGTCTTCTGCGAGTAGATTTGTGTACCGAGTACATCGGCAGGAAGCAGGTCGGGAGTGAACTGAATACGTGAGAAATCGGCTTTTATCAGGTCTGCCAAAGTTTTGATAGCCAAGGTCTTTGCCAAGCCGGGAACGCCCTCAAGGAGGATATGCCCGTCGCTCAACAGACCGATGAGCAGACTTTCTACAAGGTGTTTTTGTCCTACAATTACTTGATTCATACCCATCGTCAGGGCATCTACAAACGAACTCTCGCGCTCAATGCGCTCTTGCAGTTCGCGAATATCTACAGTAGTTTGCATAGTTGTATATTGAATATTGAGTTTTTCGATTCTATTATTTCCAATATATGTCCGCCAATGCCTATGCAAACTTTGTGCCAAACTCTTTATTTTGTTTCCTGTCCAAATTATTGAGTTTGGTTTATCTCAAGGGTAATAGTTCTATGTCATTTGTATGTGATTAGACGGTTTTGCTTGTATTGTTGCGAGTTATTGTTTTTTCCCGTTTTTTTGTACAATTATATTGCTATATTTTTTTGATATGTTTGCCACGTATATACCGGTCAGGCTTGCTTGTTGAATCTATGGGGCTTGCGTATATCAAAATAAAATCGTAATTTTGTGCGCTTTTTTATAAAATGGTGTTATTATGTCAATGAAAGAACGCATACAAAGCCTGTTGGAGCAGGTGGGCGATATGAAAGCGGCTAATGCTGAAGAGTTGGAGACGCTACGTATCAAATATCTTAGCAAAAAGGGAGAGATAACCGAATTATTTAACGAGTTTCGCGAGGTGCCTAAAGAGGAAAAGAAAGAACTTGGTCAGGCACTCAACCAACTGCGTCAGCAGGCGGAGGCGCGTATCAACGAAATGCGTGAGCAGTTCAACGCTGTCCGTGCGCAACAAGATAAACTCGACCTCACCCGTACTCCCGACCCGATAGAGTTGGGCACACGCCATCCATTGTCGTTGGTGCGCGAAGAGATAGTGGATATCTTTTCCCGTATCGGCTTTACGGTGGCAGAAGGTCCGGAGGTAGAAGATGACAAGCATGTCTATGGTATGCTCAATTTTCCGCCTGAGCACCCCGCGCGTGATATGCAGGACACGTTCTTTATAGAGAAGGAAATAGGTGTACAAAAGCCCACCGATGTCCTGCTTCGCTCACACACCAGTAGCGTACAAACGCGCGTGATGACGAGCCAAAAACCGCCTATCCGTGTTCTTTGTCCGGGGCGTGTCTATCGTAATGAGGCTATTTCCGCCCGCGCACACTGTTTCTTCCATCAGGTGGAAGGTCTATATGTGGACAAGAATGTATCGTTTGCCGACTTGCGCGAGGTCTTGCTTTATTTCGCCAAGGAGATGTTCGGTCCTGATACCAAGATTCGTTTGCGTCCTTCTTATTTCCCCTTTACTGAACCTTCTGCGGAAATGGACATCTCGTGTGACCTCTGTGGCGGTAAAGGCTGCTCGTTCTGCAAAGGAACCGGTTGGGTGGAAATACTCGGTTGCGGTATGGTTGACCCGAATGTGCTGGAAGCCTGTGGTATTGATTCCAAAGTCTATACCGGTTATGCTTTCGGTATGGGTGTGGAGCGCATTACCAATTTGAAGTATCGTGTCAAAGACTTGCGCCTTTTCTCGGAGAACGATATTCGTTTCCTCCGCCAATTCGAAAGTTGCTAAACTTGCACATTATTCTATACATCGGTCTTTTTTCTAATGCTCCCTCGTAAGTTTTTGGCTTGCGAGGGAGTATTTTTGTGTTTGCTATATCTCAATTTTCTTCTTTCTTTTATACTACACAAATACACGGGATGTTTGTGCTTTATTTGTTATTGTCGTGAAATTGAAGCGTATGACTATCATGCATAATATCAGTTAATTATGATTTGTGTGTAGTAGTTATATGTGGTACGTGTAAATTCGAATTATGTTATAAAACATGTTTTCAAAATTTGCTTCCTTATAAAATATGCCGTACTTTTGCACCACTTTTCAAAACGTATTTGACGATTTTGAGTTGTTGTATGAACTATAGCATTAAATTTAATACGAAGATGTTTAGATCTACTTCCTCCGTTTTGTTCGCATTATTTGCGATATTCTTTCCTTGTAGTCTGTGGGCGCAGTCGCTTACCGTTACCGGTGTCGTAATGGCAGAAGGCGACCCCGATCCGGTTATCGGTGCCAACATTATGGTAAAAGGCACCACTAATGGTACTATCACCGATTTCGATGGAAATTTCTCCCTCCAAGCCAAGAGTGGAGATGTGTTGCTTATATCTTATATGGGGTATAAATCCCAAGAGGTGAAAGCCACTGCATCTCCTATGCGTATTACACTCAAACCGGACAACGTGATGCTGGACGAAGTGGTGGCTATCGGCTATGGCGCAATGAAGAAATCCGACCTCACGGGCGCGGTAACCTCTGTAAAAGCCGAAGAACTGACCAAGGCACCTGTATCGGGTCTCGACCAAGCATTGCAAGGTCGTGCCGCAGGTGTAACGGTTACTACCAATTCCGGTCAACCCGGTGAGGCGGCTACTATCCGTATTCGCGGTATCGGTTCGGCTATCGGCGGCAATGACCCTCTATATGTTGTGGACGGGGTGATTACGAGCGACATCTCGTTCCTCGCACCAAACGACATCCAATCTATGGAGATATTGAAAGACGCTTCCGCGACAGCCATATACGGTAGCCGTGGTGCCAACGGCGTTATCCTTGTTACCACCAAGTCCGGTGGATCAGGCAAGCCAAACATCACCTTTGATGCCTATTGGGGTTTCCAAAACAGGTGGAAGAAGTTAGACCTCCTCGGTAGTAAAGATATGGCACTAACGAAGTTGCGTATCGATGCTATGAAGAACGGTGCCTTACAGTTGGCAGACTATATGAATGACGGCTTTGCAGAATGGATGAAAGTCTATAATCTGGCTGAATCAAAGTATTATCCTACTACCTTTGACTATGCCAATCAAGAGACTGATTGGCAGGATGAAGTATTCAAGAAGAATGCTTTTATGCACAACTACAATCTGAGCGTGGATGGTGGTAATGACAAGGGGCATTATGCATTGTCTGCTAACTACTTTGGCCAGGAAGGTACTATTATCGGCAGTAATTATCAGCGTTTCACGATACGTCTTAATTCGGACTACGAGATTCGTAAGTGGCTCAAAATAGGTGAGCACCTCAGTTTTATGGCATCGTCGGGACGTAATGCAATGAACAACAGTTCATCGGCAGGTGCGTCCGTTATCTCGGCTGCACTGGCTATGGCTCCATGGGATCCTACCTACTATCCAGAGGGTAGTACGAATGTGAATGGCGATGACATATCTGGACATTATGCTGCGTCCAGTAACTTCAAGAACGTTACCAATCCATTCCTAATGGTATATAATACCGAACCCTCGTCGAAGAACGAGCGTGCGATAGGGGATATATATATGGAGATTAAGCTTGTGGACGGTCTTACCATTCGCCCGAGTTTTTCTATGGACTACACGTTGAACCGTACACGCAACTTCACCTATCCGAATACCTATACATCCTATAATTTCTCGGAAAAGAATTACATCTCGTCTTCTATGGCACGTTATTGCTCGTTGCAAGAGGAAACAACTATTACGTATGCCAAAAAGATAGGCAAGCATAACTTCTCAATTATGGCAGGTCAGACATGGCAGGAGTACAATACGTATAGTATCGGCGGTTCGGGTGCGCAAATTTTGAACCCGATAGAGAGTAACTGGTACCTGAGCAATGCTACCGAAGACCGTACCTATTCCTCGGACGGAGTGTCGCGTATCCGCCGTATATCGTTCTTGGGACGTGCGTTCTACTCGTATGGCGACCGTTATATGATTACCGCAAACTTCCGTGCAGACGCATCATCGCGTTTCAGCAAGAATCCGTGGGGCTATTTCCCGTCGGTGGCTTTGGCATGGCGTATGAGTGAGGAACGCTGGCTGAAAGAGGTGGACTGGCTTGACAATTTGAAACTGCGTGCCGGTTTCGGTCAGGTAGGTAATGACGGTATTCCTTCGGGGTCGTTTGTGCAGACGATGTTCTCGTCGGCTGATGTATTTGTCAGTTACCCGCTCGGAACATCGCAAACTGCGCAGAATGGTGCAGCTGTACTGACATTGGTGAATACGGATGGAAAATGGGAAACCAATGAGCAGTGGGATGCAGGTATAGACTTTGCTTTTTGGAACGGAAAGTTAAGCGGTACGGTGGATTATTTCTTACGTGATACAAAGGATGCACTCTTATATGTCAATTCTCCGGCACACGTGGGTAATATGTACTCTTTGGTAAAGAATGTGGGTAATATCCGCAACCAAGGTGTCGAAATTTCGTTGAACCATGATAATCAGGTAGGCAAAGTACATTATAATATTGGTGGCAATATCAGTTATATCCACAACGAACTGACTGCGTTAAACGGTGGTTCGCCTTTGTGGGGCGACCGAACCAAAACCGATGTCGGTATGCCACTCAACTCATTCTGGGGTTATGAATATGAAGGTGTCTATCAGTCGGACGAGGAAGCCTTGAGCCACTTGTATTCTTATACCAAAGAGACGATAGGCGTACACGCAGGTGATGCCAAATACCGTGATGTAAACGGCGATGGCAAGATTGATGCCAATGACCAAGTGTGTATCGGCAATCCGTTCCCGAAACTGACGTACGGTTTGAATCTTGGTGCCGAGTTCTATGGTGTGGATGTACAGTTGTTCTTCCAAGGTGTATGGGGTAACCAAATATATAACGCATTGCGTTTACGTACCGAAGGGGCAGGTGATGATTGTACGTTAGCAGGTTATATGGCGGATGATGTTTGGATCGGTTACTCTGATTTGGTACGTAAGTCAATGCTGGCAAAGGGAGTTAATTGGACGGAGATGGAGAATCGAAATGGAACTATTCCTAATCCGCTTGGTAGTCCGATGAACAAAGAGAACTCCAGCCGATTTATTGAAGACGGCAGTTATTTCCGCTTGAAGAACGTACAAATCGGCTACACGTTGCCGAAGAACGTAACTGAAAAATTCCTTTGTTCGCGTCTGCGTTTTTATGTTACGGCAAGCAATCTCTTTACCATTACCAAGTACTCGGGGTATGATCCTGAAGTCGGTAGCGGTGTGGACTATGGAAACTATCCTCAGAGCCGTACATTTACTTTCGGTTTGAATGCGAACTTTTAGTGCATGAGAAAGGAATAAGGAGTAAAGAGGAAAAATAGGAAAGACTGATTACAAATTGATTAAAAGGTATAGGATTATGAAGAAGATACAGATAATGACATTGGCATTGGTTTGCGGAACGCTGCTGACAGGTTGCAAAGACTGGTTGACTGCTCCCGAACCGGGTGTTACTTTATTGAGTGATTTCTATTCATCAAAAGAGGCTGCCATTCAGAATGTTACGGGGTGCTACGTACCGCTGATGTGGGAATACAACAACACCTACTATCCGGAGTGGTTTATCGGTGACGTAGTGTCGGACGATGCTCTGAAAGGCGGTCAGAATACCAATGATATGGCAGACGTATATGATATGGAAAACTGGAAGACCATCTCGTCGAACAGTCTGCTTCGGGAGTTCTACCGTGCGCAATACCAGGGTATAGGGCGTTGCAATATGGCATTGAAGTATATCCCCGGTATGAAGACGGATACAGCATTTACCGCTTCGCTGAAGAACCGCCTGCTGGGTGAGGCTTACTATCTGCGTGCATACTATTATTTCCGCCTGTTGCGTGTATATGCCGGTGTGCCTATAACGACTGACGTGATAGATTCGGAGGATGACTGGTTGCGTCCGCGTGCCTCGGTGGAGGAGGTGTTTGACCTGATTACCGGTGATTTGAAGCAGGCGAATACGTATCTGTGGCCGGTGAATACGTTTGTGGAAGACACTACCCGTACCGCAACGAAAGGTGATGCGACGCAGTTGGGCAGAGCCACCAAAGGTGCGGCGCAGGCTATGCTGCTGAAGACGTATCTGTATATGGCATCCCCCTATTGGAACAAGCAGATAAGCAAAGACGCTGCCGATTGCTATGCCGAGGCAAAGGCATGGGGGGACTCTATTATCCGTACAGGTGATTATGACTTGGCACGCAACTATAAGGACAACTTTATGCTGTCAGGCGAGAACAATATCGAATCGGTGTTTGAGATACAGTATGCCGAGGTGCCGTGGGGCGACTACGGTCAGGGTAACGGTTACACGGCAGGCTCTTTCACTCCTATACTGACGCGCTCGCGCTCAAGCAAGATAGGCGGTGGCTGGGGTTTCAATCACCCGACATGGAACCTGTACAACGAGTACGAACAGGGAGACCCACGCCGTGATGCAACGATACTCAACCCGTCGGAAACGGATATGGACAACAAAGCCGACGAGGTGTATTTGGGCAGTCCGCTGCTGAACCGCAAATACGCTATGTATGACGAGGACAAGGAAGTCGGCGGAGGTTACGGTCAGTGGACACTGCATGCGAGCCGTGGACCAATCAATAATAAGCAAATCCGTTATGCCGATGTGTTGCTGATGTATGCGGAGGCGTGCCTGGGTACAGGTGATGAGGGTATGGCAAAGACATACATCAACAAGGTGCGTGCGCGTGTCGGTTTGGGCGAAGTGGGAACCTACAAGATAAGTCTGAACGGGGCTGACTCGATAATGCCTACCACCGAACAGGCGTTGCGCCACGAGCGCCGTATGGAGTTGGCTATGGAAGGACACCGTTGGTTCGACCTCGTCCGCTGGGGCGGCACCAAAGCCCATATAGACGCCTACAACGCTACGGAAAGCGAGGAGGTACGCGGGCATCTGGCTACGTTTGAGGAGGGGAAACATGAGATATTCCCTGTTCCGTATGACGAGATAACCTTGGACCCGATGCTGGAACAGAATCACGGATATTAAGACAGGCTCCGTGCAGGCTCCATTAAAGCCGATTAAAGAGCCATTAAAAATAAAGGAATATATAATTAACCACGCATTGACCATTAATTGCAGAGTGGGGTAGGAGGTTGAAAAAGGGTGATCGCGGTTAAAGAATGTGAAAAGTATGAGGTGCATAAGGGTAGCCTATCCTCTGCTTATCCCTTGCTTATCCTCCGCTGTTTGACACGGTAGAAAACCGATAAAGAAATAGATAAAAATTAACAATTAACTTTTAATGTATCAAGTTATGAAGACAAACAAATTATTCGCATTGGCAGTGGCTGCGTTGTCGCTGGTGGCATGTAATCCCAAGACCAATGAAGTTACGGTAGAAAAGGTGGTGGTAGATCCTGCAGTGGCTACTATCCAAGTAGGTAACACCAAGCAACTCACGGCAACGGTTACCCCAGAGGGTGCTGCAACCGTAGCGTGGGAATCATCGAACCCTACTGTTGCTACCGTGGACGATAAAGGTCTGGTTACCGCAGTAGCCAAAGGCGAGGCGTATATCACCGCTACGGCAGGCGGCAAAGTGGGAATGTGCAGTGTTACTGTATTCGAAGAGGGGCAGACAGTGGTTACCTTGGACAAGCCGTCTTTGAGTTTGGTGAAAGGCAAGAGCGACACCTTGCATGCTACCGTGGAGCCGGCAGAGAAAGTGTCCGAATTGGTATGGTCGTCTGACAACGAGGCAGTGGCTACCGTGAAAGACGGTGTGGTTACGGCTGTGGCAAAAGGTTCGGCTAATATCAAAGCCGCAGTGGGCGATGTAGAGGCAGTATGTGCAGTTAAAGTAACAGACCCGACGGGTGGCGATGAGCAGATTAACCATGTGTCTCTGCAAGGCAGCGACTACTTTATTATCCAATTGGGTGAGAAAGAGGTAGCCCAGATTGGCGGCAAGATGGTTGCAAGTTTTGCACAGAATACGGCAGACCAAACCGGTAGCAAGAACTTGTATGTATGGGAGAAAACTTACGTGGCTGGTGCTACTCAAGGTAAGAACTTCTACGGTGTTACCGGTGAAGGCTGGGTATCGCTGACGGTTACAAGTGTCGGCTGGTCGGGTCTCGGTTATTCTTGCGGCTGGGGAGGTGCTAACCCTACCCCTGCAGGCAAAGAGACTGAGCAACAGGAGGCTATGGCAGACCTCAACAAGTTGGCTGCTATTATGGACGCTCCCGATGACTACTATTTCCACATAGCAATGAAGTCCACCGACAATGCATCGCATCTTCTTGCCTTGAATGGTGCCAATAATACTGTAGGTAGGGTATGTATCGGTGCTGCGGCTTTCGATGACAATGGTGCTTCGTATCCTGCTTATGCCGACTTCACCCGTAATGGTGATTGGGGCGAGATTGAAATCCCAATGAGTTATTTCACCAAGCAAGGATTGGTATATAGTGCAAACAATGCGGAAAGCATCAATGTGCTGTCAATCTTGAGTGGTGGCGTGTCGGGTACGCAGTTGCAGTTTGATGCTTGCTTTATCTACAAAAAAGCGAAATAAATCCGCATAGGATTTCCTTGTAGGGGCTTGGTTGTCCCCTACTTGGGCTAATATAAATATGATATGAAAAGAATATATTTAGGTATATTGTTATTGGGGACACTATTGGTTTCGTGTCAAACCAATGAGGTGAAAATTACGTTGGAGCCTTCTTCGCTTACGTTGTCCGTGGGAAAAACGGCACTTCTTAATCCTACTATACAAGGAACAACGGAAAATGTAGTTTGGACCTCGTCTGATACCGTAGTGGCAACGGTGTGGAATGGCATTGTTACTGCACAAAATAAAGGCGTGGCAGTTGTGAGTGCAACTGTAGGGACAATCTCTGCCGAGTGTATGGTGTATGTAACAGGCAAGCCACAAATGGCAATCAACACAAAAAGTCAGCAGATAGAGGTGAACAAGACATTTCAACTTTCTATATCGGATGCTCCGGGGGATGTGGTGTGGTCTTCGACCAATCCGAATGTGGCGAGTGTGGATGCCAATGGCTTGGTAACCGGCATCAATGACGGACGTACCACAATTACCGGTATGTGTGGTGATGCCGAAGCGCAATGTGTTATGACCGTAATTCAGCAAGGTGGCAGTTATCGGGGGGAATATGTGTTGGTATGGGCAGAGGAATTTGATGGAACGGGACTGAATACTGATGACTGGAATATCGAAGTAACCGGTGGTGGCGGCGGAAATGGTGAACAACAATACTATACTGACCGTGCAGATAATTTGCGTGTAGAGGAGGGTAATCTTGTGATAGAGGCAAAAAAAGAAAACTATTTGGGTAAAAATTATACTTCAGCACGCATCAATTCCAAAGGAAAGCACGAGTTCGCTTATTGTAAGGCTGAAGCACGTATATGGCTTCCGTCGGGGCGTGGAACATGGCCTGCCTTTTGGATGTTGGGAACAAAAAACAGTTGGCCTTCTTGCGGAGAAATAGATATTATGGAGCATGTCGGCTCTAACCCGAATATGATTTCACACGCCGTACATACGCAGGCAAAAAATGGGTTGTTGGGTAATAATTGGTATAGTCAGGTTACCGGACTTGATGTAGAAGGATCGTGGCATATTTATGGTGTAGAATTGTTGGAATACTATCAATATGGGCGCGATGTATTGCGTTTCTATGTAGATGATAAGGTTTCTTGTACAATTATGGAGCCTACTGATACGCGTGATGTAGAACAATGGCCTTTCTTTAACCAGTCAGATTATAATAACCGGTTCTATGTTATTCTGAATTTGGCTCTGGGCGGCAGTATGGGGGGCAGTATCAATAACGATATATTTGATTCGCCTATATTGATGAAAGTGGATTGGGTACGTGTATATGAAAAACAATTTCAAAATTGACGAATGATGCGGCGGTGGTTGATAGAAATGTGTGTTGTGCTAGGGTTGTTATGTTCCTGCTCGTCTGATACGCAAGTTGAGGAACTGACCATCGCACCTTTGGTGGTGCAACTGCAAGTCGGACAAACTTCAGTATTGACGTTGTCAGTTCAACCTATGGCATTGGCTACAGATGTGGTATGGGCTTCCGAAGATGCAACCATTGCTACGGTTTTTAACGGTGTTGTTACAGCGCAATCAGAGGGAAAAACACATATTTCTGCTACTATCGGTAGTGCATCGGCAGAATGTTTGGTGGTAGTATCTGCTATAGACGAAAGTCAAGCCGATTCTATTTCTCCTTATCAGAATCTGTCTCATTCTAAAATACGACCGGCAAAAAGTAAAAAACGCGGTGCTGGGTTTGGCTCTCCTTTTTTGCAGGAAGACGTGTCTGCTCTTGCTTCTGCAATGTCTTGGGGCTACAATTGGGGACCTGCGCTGACGGGTGCGGCATTGTCGGCGTTTGACGAGACAGGCATAGAGTTCTGTCCTATGGCTTGGAACAAGGCGTACAACAAAGAGGCGATAACCGCCTACGTGAAGGCACACCCCGAATGCAAGTACCTGTTGGCATACAACGAGCCGAACCTGACCGACCAGTCGAATATGACCCCGCAAGAGGCGGCAGAGGGTTGGAGTGAATTGATGACTTTTGCGCACGGATTAGACTTGCAGGTAGTGTCGCCTGCGATGAACTACGGCACATTGGCAGGGTATAGCGACCCGGTGAAGTGGTTGGACGAGTTCTTTGCTCAGCCAGGGGTATCGATAGACGATGTGTGTGCTATCTCGCTGCATTGCTATATGGGCAGTGCGGGGTCGATGAGGTCGTTCATCGACCGATTTGACAAGTATGGCAAGCCGATATGGATGACGGAATTTTGTGCATGGGATCAATCGGTTTCGTCTGCTATGGCGCAAATCAACTATATGTCAGAATCGGTATTGATATTGGAAAAAGATCCGCGCGTAGAGCGGTATGCATGGTTCTTGGTGCGTGGCAATGGTATGCTCAATACATTGCCGTTCAATCAGTTGGTGACAGATGATGAACCGATTGCTTTGTCGGATCAAGGATTAGTATATGCGGGGTTGTCTTCTTTCTCGGATGAGTATATGGATGCAACCTATCCTGTTTTGATGAATACGTGTGCCGATATCTGCACATTGGCTGATGCTGAACCTGTAGTATCGCCGCATTTTTATCCGACAGGGGATGCGTATGGCTCTTTGTATATGCAATTTGTATCGGGGCAGTATGCAGAATATTATGTATCTGTACCGAAAGCCTGCCGACAATTTACATTGTGCTACCAAGCCTATATGAAAACGACATTATTGTTGACAATAGACGGAAAGGAATATACCATAGAGTTACCGCGTACACAGGATAGTGAATGGCATACACTATCCGTCGCACTCCCTATTGCAGCAGGTTTGCATACTATGCGATTAATTAACCAATCGGGCAGCGCGCTTTTATATTGGTTTATGTGCAAGTAAATGATAATACAAGATATGAAAAAGGTTTTGTTGGTTAGTGTCGGATTTGTATTTGCGTTGGTTCTCAACGCAAATACATCTGCCGATTATCAGTTGGAAAAGAACGAAGCAATTAATTTGTTTAATGCGGCAACTACCACTATGGAGTGTTGGTCTATGCCGGGGTGGACCGGTGATGCACAAAAGAGTTTTGCCACATGGCAGAATGGCGAGTTGGTGCTGACGGTACCGGGCCAATGCAGCGAGCGTTGGCAATGTCAGGTGAAACTCCAAACCAATGGCATTGTATTGAATAATGGCAAGACTTATACGTTCTCTTGCAATATGAACGCTTCACACGATATCAGTCTGGTAACCGTTAAATTGTTTGATGACTCACCTTTATCTGATGTGTCAAATCATACTCTCAAGGCGGGCAATAATACTGTCACAAATCCTGCTTTTCAGGGGGGGGCAGTAGGCAATGGTATCATCGTTTTCGACTTTGGCTATGCCGCCGGAGGAGATGTCATACGTGTAAACAATATCACATTGCAAGAGGTTTCGGGAGCGGCACAACCGGATCAACCTGTTGTGGACGGCTATACCTTGGTATGGAATGCCGACTTTACCCAGTCGTCGCTTAATTCTGCCGCATGGAATATCGAGGTGAACGGTGATGGTGGCGGCAACAACGAGTTGCAATACTACTGCGAGAAAGGTGTCCGCCTCGGTGTGGAACCCGCTACGGGGAAGCATTGTCTTATTCTCACTGCCACCAAGGAGAATTACTTGGGAAAAACTTGCACCTCGGGGCGTGTGAATTCGTTGGGCAAAACCTATTTCAAGTATGGTAAGATAGAGGCACGTATCTGGTTCCCTAATACTGCCAACGGGCTATGGCCTGCTTTCTGGCTTATGGGCAACGATTTCAACGAGGTAGGTTGGCCGGCTTGTGGCGAGACCGATATTGTTGAACTTGGACATCAGAATGGTATCAATAGTGGTACACAGGACCGTTATTTCAACGGTGCAAGTCATTGGGGACCTCGTTGGGATGCGCATTATCAGTATGCCAACGCTATCACCAATTCCTATTCGGTGGAGGATGGTTTCCATACTTTCACTTGTATCTGGAATGCAGAGAGGGTGTCCATGTATGTTGACTTGGATAAGTATCCTGATGCGCAGCCGTACTACATGATAGATATTCCTGTCAGCAATGAGGATAATGCTACAGGTAAGTATTTCCACAAGGCTAACTTTATCATCTTCAACTTGGCTGTCGGCGGTAGTTTCCCCGGTATCTACGATATCAATGGGGTTACAGCCTTGCAGAATGGACCGCGCTCGATGTATGTGGATTATGTACGTATCTATCAGCGCGGCGATGCGGGAGAGTCGTTCTATTCTGCTATGCCAAGCGATCCTGTCGAGGGTAATTCAACAGGTTTGGAGAGTGTGTCTGGTGAGGACGGAAAGGCACGCAAAAGGATACACAATGGCGTTCTTGTGATTGAGCGTGACGGACAATACTACACCATAATGGGTGAGAGAATTCAATAAATCGATAACATAACCGATTGTTTCTGAAGAAGCAAACTAACTATTGTAACGAATATGAAAAAGTTTTCTGCAATCTTGATTGCTTTGGTGGCTTACTTGCAAGTGTATGCTATCTTCCCTATGCAGATTACCAACAATAGCCAGTATGATGATACCGATATATACATAGGTATTATAGGTAAACGTCTGGACGGCTCGGATATCTATTACAATTTGCGAAGCAATAGTGCCTCTGGTGTTACATTGGCGGACCTGAATGAATCGGTTAATACTCTGCATAAGGTGGATGGCGACTGGGGATATGCCAATATTTTCGTTACTTTGGATCAGATTCCGGGCAACACGGTCTATATCGACCGCTCGATGGCATGCCGTATGTTTATCGGTTTCCGTAGCCCGATGTACCTGCATGCTTTCAACAACGGATATGCCGGTGCCGACCTCAATAACCCGAATGACCCGAATGCAGACCTTCGTTGGGAGATCGTGGAATTTTCCTACGACAACAACGATGTGATGTTTGTGAACACTACGCGTGTGGATGCTTTCCAGTATCCAATGGGAATTGACCTCTATGGCAATGTGGCTGCGGGTGCCAACAATGCGCACATGAGACGCGGCGACTTGAAGTCGTATGCGGCTACAATAGCCGATTGGGATCGGGAGTTTGGCGGTACTATCTACAACAATTGCAAAATCAGTCGTATTACCAAAGACAACCTTGGTCCGATTATTATGCAACCTTCCAAGGTGGCAACCGTTAAACAGAGCAATGAGTTTGATAATTATATCAATCAGATTTGGTCTGCTTTTACCGGCAAGACGCTTCGTTGCAACTTGGGTGAGCGTGGTACGTGGTATGGCCGTGTCGAGAATGGTGAGTTCGTGATGCATTTTGAGGGTAATCCGGCGCGTATAGGTAGGGTAGGTAAACCTTCCACAGTGGATGTAATCGAAGGCGCAGGTGCTTTTGCTACAGGCAATGAGGAGGACAAGGCTACCCAGGCACAGTTCTGTGGGGCAATCAACCGCGGTATGATTGACCTGAACAAGGCGGACAACGAACTCCAGGATTGGGGGGAGCGTGCTTCGTTTTTTACGCGCAATACATGGAATAAGTATGTGGCATTCTTCCACGATGCGGCTCGTAGTCATGAGGGATATACGTATGCTTTCTGCTACGATGATACATTCGACCAGTCCTCTACTTGTGCTACAAGCCACCCTGAGCGGTTGGTGGTAACCATTGGTGGTTTCGCAGAGAATCCGGGCGGAGCGGTTCTGCCTGAGCCGGAACCAGGGCAACCGGAGGAGGTGCCGGTGGGCGAACAGACCGGTACTACCGAACAAGGACTCGACTACGCTTGCCGGATTACGCAGAATGGTATGGATGTTACCTATACTTTCTCTGTGCTGAATGCAAGCAAGTTCGTTGGATTGGTACCCGTTATTTGGGATAATAGCAATGGTTTCAAGGAGGATGTGAATAAGAACACCATTACTTTCACCAACTGCACAGAAGGGCAAAAATTATCTGTTGCGTGTAAGTGGATGTATGACGGTGGCGATACCCACACACCGTATATCGACTATGTCGTAACGAATGGGGCTACCGGCTTGGAAATCGCCTCAGCCGCTGTTTCGGCACGCAAGATTCTGTATAATGGCAGGTTGTATATTCTTGTAGGAGAAACTCTGTATTCCGTTACCGGAGAGACAATCAAAAAATAATCTTTTCTATATCAACTTTTGGAAAATAAATGATACAACAAATGTTTTTTCGTAAATTGCGCATATTGCTTTTGACAACTCTTGTAGGTATGGTTTCATGCCAATCCAATTCGGCTTACACCCTCGTTTGGGAAGACAATTTCGATGCCGATACCATCAACACCGCATATTGGAATATCGATGACAACGCCCGTGGTGGCGGCAATGCCGAGATGCAGTACTACACTCCGCGTAATGTGTCGATAGAGAACCACCCTGTTACGGGCGAGTCCTGTCTGGTGCTGAACGCAAAGCGCGAGGACTATGGCAATCGTCCTGCCACATCGGCACGTCTCAATACGCAGGACAAAGTTACTGTCCAATACGGCAAGATTGAAGCGCGTATCGCATTCCCCTACACCGCCGATGGCCTGTGGCCTGCTTTCTGGATGCTTGGCAACGACCTCGCTACCGACCTCGGCAACAACGATGACGTGGATGCCAAGGCGGAACAACTCGCACGCGAAGGACGCTGTGTCTGGCCGCGTTGTGGCGAAATCGACATCGTCGAGATGGGGCATAAGACAGGTATCGACAAGGGAATTCAGGACCGTTATTTCAATGGTGCTGCCCATTGGGGAGAGGCGTTCAACGACGGCAAATACCCCAACGAAGCAGGTGTTTGCGAAGCACCATACCCCGTGCAGGGCAGTTTCCACCTCTTCACCGTCATCTGGACAGAGGATAGTCTGGCGATGTATCTCGACCGGGACATATACCCCGATGTCGCACCATATTTCGCCCTGTCGCTCCGTAACAAAGAAATCAATAAACCGGGGCATTATTTCAATAAACCGTTCTACCTCGTGCTGAACCTCGCCGTAGGCGGTTTCTTCCCCGGTTTGCCCACTACGCCGAAATACCCGGAGGTTGTAACGGCAGACGACGATAACTTCCGCCGCATTACAGGATTGCCTGCCGACGGAACACCCGTGAAAATGTATGTAGATTACATCCGTGTATATCAACAAAACGATTGAACATTAGTAGCATTACAGATAAACTGATAGAGCCTTATGAAACTGACAATCAAAGAGAAATTAGGGTATAGTCTTGGTGATACCGCATCGCACTTTGTGTGGGACTTGGTAGGTTTTTGGTTGCTTATCTTCTATACCGATATATATGGCCTGTCGCCTGCGATGGCGGGTGTGATTATGTTTGTGGGCAGTATATGGGATGCGGTGATGGATCCTGTCGTAGGTATTGTGTCTGACCGCACGGAGTCGCGTTGGGGTAAGTTCCGTCCGTACTTGTTGTTCGGTTCGGTGCCCTATGCTATCTTAGCGGTAATGGCTTTCTCAACGCCTAATTTCGGAGATACGGGTAAGTTTGTCTATGCGCTGATTACCTGCTTGCTGCTGCGTACGGCTTATGCGTTTGTCAACCTTCCCTATTCGTCGCTCGGAGCCGTGATGACCAACGACTCGAATGAGCGTGCGGGCTTGAATACCTATCGTTTTATAGCAGCCTATATAGGTCAGTTTATCGTAACGGGGGCTGCTCTCTACTTGGTAAAGTGGCTTGGTGCGATGGGTAACGACGGCGTAGTGAACCAGGCGCAGGGCTACCAATATACGGTAGCATTGTTCGGAGTATTGAGTATTGCATTCTTCTTGATTACTTTTGCAACGACCAAAGAGCGTGTGAGTGCGCCTAAGAAACAAGACAACAATGTGTTGCGCGACTTTAAGTACCTCTTTATGAATAAGGCGTGGATTGTACTCACGGTGGTAGGCATTGTGTCGTTCATTATGTTTGCGATGCAGAATGCAGCGATAGCGTACTATTTTAAGTATTATATCCAAGACGCAGAGAATGTGCAACTCTTCAATATCCTCGGTACGGTGGCATTGATTGTGGCACTGCCGCTGTCAAAGCCCTTGGCTAAACGCTTTGGCAACAAGGCGGTGTATATCGGTTCATCGATTATCTCGGGTGTGTTTTTTGCGCTGATCTATGTGGCGGGCGATAATCTGCCATTGGTCTATACCTTTAATATATTAGCAAAGATGTCGTATGCTCCGGCAGTGCCGTTGCTATGGACTATGCTGGCGGATGTGGCAGACTACGGCGAATGGAAATTCAATCGCCGCACTACGGGTCTGACTTTCTCGGCATCGGTGTTGGCACAGAAACTCGGTTGGGCTATCGGTGCTGCGGCTGCAGGGTGGTTGTTGAGTGCTACCCATTTTGTAGCCAATGCGGATGTACAGTCGGACGAGGCAATGTTGGGTATTCGTCTGTTGGTGAGCGTGATACCAGGCGTGCTGTATGCTTCGTGCGCATTAGTGCTGGCGTTCTATGATCTCGATACGAAGACGATAGCGCAGATGAAGACTGACTTGGAAGAACGGAGAGAAAACGAAACAACAATTAGAAAATGATATAGCAATGAAAGCGAACGAGAATAACCAAAATACATTGACGCCGAAGGGCAGTTATGTAGTGATTGGCGAAGATAAATACTACCGGATAGAGAACTGCGACCAAATGCAGCCGTTCTTTATCAGCCTGGCAAGCGATACCGACCTATGGATGTATATCTCCTCAACAGGTGGGCTTACATGCGGCAGACGCAACCCCGAGCAGGTGTTGTTTCCGTACTACACCGATGATAAAATCACGGAGAACTACGAACACACCGGCGCGAAGACGATGGTGCGCATGCTGCATAGCGAGACTTATGGGAATGTAGATTGGGCAAAGATGCCGGTCTGGGAACCTTTTACTGACCGAAATATAGGTGTCTATCGTATCAGACGAAGCATTGCTAAGTCGGTAACGGGCAATAAGTTGCTCTTCATAGAGCAGAACCTCGACTTAGGTCTGACTTTTATGTATCAATGGGCGGCAGCCGACCGCTATGGCTGGGTGCGCCGTGCGATGCTGATCAACGATACCGACAAAGCAGCGGAGGTGGAGTTGATCGACGGATTGCAGAATGTGATGCCGTCGGGCGTGGAGCAGAAGACGCAGAATGTGTTCTCAACGCTGGTGGATGCCTATAAGAAGACCGAACTGGTAAAGGGTAGTGATATGGTGCTTTTCCGTATGGAGGCTATCTTGGTGGATCGGGCAGAGCCGAGCGAATCGCTGCGCTGCAACACGGTCTATACCTTGGGTATGCACGATGTCGAGTATCTGACCTCCTCACGACAGATAGACGCTTTCCGCAGAGGCAGAACGA
>SAMEA104315427__coassemble_447_pt1 | contig 44501 bp, 29 predicted proteins | sample SAMEA104315427__metabat2_high_PE_027 | metagenome-assembled genome bin SAMEA104315427 (sample SAMEA104315427) | gut metagenome | biome: Monkey gut; feature: monkey-associated habitat; material: faeces | place: China | collected 2013
ATTACGAAAGTATTCATATGTATCGGTTATGTATCGGTTATGTATCGGTTATCCTCTACGCAGGTCCCGATACAGATTCGGGAAAAACGGCAAAAACGTAGCACCCTTTCAGCAAGGGATAAGCAAGGGATGAGCAAGGGATAGATAATGTAACAACTTAATAACTATTTAACGTGAGTTCGATATAACGAAAACTTATAAAATAAAGCGAACAAAAACTTTCTTATGGAGCAAGATGTGCCGCGATTGGGGAACAAATACACGAAAAATTAAATCAAATATAGACAAATATATAAAGGGAGACAACAAATCAAATATCTATTATCAACAAAAAATATGCGTTATGTCTTATATCGAACTGACGTTACTTATTGCTTTTTGCGGTTTGGATTGTGCCACGTGTGAGGCACGCGCCGCCACCATACACAACGACAACGCCCTCCGTGCCCGTGTGGCACACGACTGGAGCGCACTCAATCATGTGGAGATACGCCCCGAAGACATCAACTGCGTGGGCTGCCGCGTGGACGGCATCAAAACATCCTATTGCGACCGACTTTGTCCTATCCGCCGATGTGCTTTGCAACGTGGTGTTCCCCACTGCGGTGCCTGCCCGGATATGTCCCGTTGCGACACTCTCCGCCAACTCACCGACCATGCCCCTCAGGCTCTCCATAACCTTACAATCGGAACATGATATGCGATAAAAATGACCATTTATTTGGTGATTAAATAAATTTGTCGTATCTTTGCGTCCGATTTTAGTACTTTATTTTAGATTATTACCCTATTGCTCCCCCAAAAATACTCCGTTTATACCCCAAGCAAACAGGATTATCCGAGACACTGCTACCCATATAACACAATAAATATATATATACGCCTATGAAACGACGTTTTCTATTTTTCTTGCTGGCACTGCTATGTGCCGGAAGTGCGGCAACCCGTGCGTTTGCCGAAGCGCAGTGGAATACCAATCTGCTGCAAAATACCATTCCTTCCAACGAGAGCCAATTCACGGGTTGGGAGGTCTCTAACGATGGTTCCGGTTGGAGTATCGAGAATGGTTGGTTCAATTCTTCGTATGCGACTTGCGTTATGCGACAGACCGTTTCGCTCGCCGACAAAGGTTTTAGCGGTATCGACTATACCCAAGTGCGACTCTATGTGTCGGTGCAATATGAGATTCCATGGCCAGGTAACACGAAGGATGGAACGTGTATGGCAGCGGTGGTTTGTCTCAATAACAACGACCAATACATCGACACACTATATCTCCTGAATAAAAAATCGTACAGGAAACTGGAGGTGAAACCGACCCTAAAGGACAGCCTCTATACCTTGCCGGCCGGGACACAAAAACTATGCTATATTATAAAAGGTAAGGACCAACTAAGTTGGGCTGGACAATATGGTCCGCGTTTCAGAGCAATGGACATGCGCCTGTTCCAGTCTTCTGATATACCAACTAATTTCACTGCCACCGTGGATCTTGCACTGGGCGACAGTATCACACTGAGCAAGACAAGCAATATCGCCTTCGGCGAAGCGATAACGGTCTCTGCCACCTATCCCGATTTTGCGATACGGAGAATCATCACTACGCCTGTTCAATTTGTAGAAGACGCGACGATAATCTGCCGAAACGATATAGTGGTGAGTGCGCAGTTCTATTATATGCACAACGTACTCACGGATAACACGTATGCTACCATCACGGCTATTCCTTCCCGCGCGTTGGAAGGCGATACGATTAGGCTGAATCATACGATGAAGGGGGATGCTATCTTTTCCAACTACACCACCGATGTGGAGGTCAACTGGTTGGACGAGCACCGTTTTATAATGCCCGACACGGATATCACTATCGGTGTACAACATTTGGGAGCCAAGAACGTGCCGTTCTTCGACGGTTTCGAGTGGGTACATAAAAACAATAGTACAATCACCACATGGCATCAACAAAGTGAGAGCGGAGAGAATACATGGGTGTACAACTCCGATGATGAAAACAATCGTACTCCCCGAAACGGAAAATGGAACGCTACATTACGATACAGCAACACCTGTTGGCTGTATCAAAGTGTAAACCTGGAGGCAGGTAAAAACTACCATATCAGTATGTATGCACGACAGGACGGCGATGATAAAAATAACGCCAACCTGACCGTGTCATTAGGAAAGGGGATGGACAAAGATTCGATGAAAACGGTGCTGATCCCCAAAACAGGATTGCGGGACGGCGATTATCAACACCTATACCGAACCTTTACGGTAGAGACAACCGATAATTATGTACTGGGTATCCGCGGGGAAATCAACGGTCTTCCGTGGTATATTTCAATAGACGACATATCGCTCGCAGAGCATAAGGCACACAGCATCGGGATAACGCCCGTCGAACATTGTACTATTGTCCCCGCCAAGGCTACTGCCTTCCTTGGAGATACGGTGGCACTGGCAATCACGGTGGACGAGTCATACCTCTTGGATACAATCAACTCCAATGTAGCATTGTATTGGATAGACAAAACGCATTTTATCATGCCCGGCGAAGATGTAGTACTCACACCGCAACTACACATGGTGTCCGGTGCCATATTAGACATTGTCGAGACTGCGGAAGTACATATCAAGGTTACCCGCAACGGCGAAGAATTAGCCAACCACACCAAAGTCTATGAAGGCGAGACACTCGACGTGGCATTTATCGCCGCAGCGGGCTGTAAGATAACCAACGACCCGGACAGGCAATTCAAAATAGAACCATCACACTTCGTAAACAACACGCTGCGTCTGTCCGCAGAGGTGGCAGACGTGGTCTTTGTAGGAACGACTCCGCATGTAACCTGCCCCGACAGCACAACGGCAGTGGTGGTGTGGGAAAATCTCCATTGCGAGTACGACATCGTCATCTCGGAACAAGAGATAACCAATTTCGGCTACATAAAAGGTATCCACCACACCACAGATACCACCTATACCAAGCGGAACTTAATCCCCGGACAGACCTACTATGTGTACCTGTGCGCATATATGAACGGCACAGAGAAGGTCTGGAACCAAACACGCTTTGCAATGTTCCCCACGTCAGCAGGCACCGGGTGCCAACTGACTATCCGCTGCATAGACGATTATGGCGACGGATGGGACGGCGGCAAACTGCGCATTGTAGAAAACAACATGGAGACCTTCTTTGCCACAGAAAAGAGTGATGACACCTTCCACTACAACACGCTGGGTGGAAAAGTGGATATCTACTGGCAGAAAGGCGAATATGATGAGGAGATAAGTTTCTCGGTTCGCAACGAAGATGGAGAGATACTGAATATATCGGACGCCGATAAGTTGAAAGACGGCGAATGCCTGTTCTCCGGCAACCCGTGCATCATATGTCTTGCTCCGGAAATAAAATCGGTCGGCAACAAGGGGACAGACATCATCGTCAGTTGGACAAATATCGGTGCCGCATCGTACAATGTGGCATTGGTGAACAAAAGCCGTGCTACCAACGAGGAATTGAATACGCTGAAAGTGAGCACCACCGATACCGCCTACACCTTCCACAATATAGATACATGCAAGTACTATATGGTGTATGTGCAGGCACAATGCGACGAACAATCCACTTCGATGTGGGCAAGTGATATTTATTGGGGCAAAGCCCCTGCCACCCCACAATGGCAGTCTGTCAGCCCCAACTATATACACCATGGCGATATTCTGACCGACGGACGTACCCTGTCGTCGCTCATTCCAGGACCATGTCTCCTATATAAAGTATCACTCACCGAGACACAGACCCTGTTTGTCGCCGGTACTACGTCCTCTAATCCTATCGGAATAGCGATCGTACCTATGGACGAGAATGGCAATGTCGATTTGGAAAATAACAGTCAGAAAGTACAAGACACCATTACACTGGCTGCCGGCGACTACGGAATCATAGGTGTAAGTATGGAAGCGAGTGAGTATGATATGTATATATGCCGTGTCGTACCGACCTATTACACACCTGTTACGTTGCCCTACCGCGACACTCTGACCAATAACGAATGGTATGTCAAAGGCGGTTTCTATCGCGGATTTGAGTTTACGCTCACCGAACCGACCCTGATAGAGATACTTATGCAGGCCCCATGGGACGGTCCCGGCACTTTCGACCTCTCTCTTTATAGGAACGGGGAAGACTCAATCATAAAACGATATGAGGACCGCTATATCGATACATTGCAGGCAGGTATCTACCATATCATAGCCCGCTCCGACACCACCTCTTATGTTCTCTCGATAGGTGCTCCGCAGACTTATCTCTTTGAACCGATTAGCACCGACACCATCCTGAGCGGAATCATCCAAACGGATACACGCTATCCTCTCGGCGGCATGATGGTCCCCGGAAAGGGCTATACGTTCAATGCAGAAGAAAAACAGACTTACGGAATGTTGCTCTACACCCCTGACAAAGACAGTACTGCTGTATTTGTCTATTCCGATTCGTTGCTGACCAACCATGTTACCGTGATAGAATCTATGGGTATGGATTCTACCATGTATAACGGTTTCGAGGCTAAAAAGTCAGGTCCGTACTATGTGGTGGTATATCACATCTCTCAAACCCCGAATGCCACAAGCCGTTTCACCTATGTACAACATCGGATGCTCGAAGAAGCCCCCGTAGATGGCAAACTGACAATAGGCGATGTGCAACCGGTGGTGCTGAACCATAAGTCCACATTGATGGAAGGTGGTGCCACAACGGCATATACCGTTCATGTGGAAAAGGACAAAACGTACCGTTTCTATGCCGATATACCGGAGGATGCAATCTATGCTGTATTGGAACTGCAGAACCCCGAGACCAACGACATCATTAATTTCGCCAGAGTGCATTCGGAATCCCAAACGATTATACTGGGATATAGTCATTCAGCAGACGACAGGGACCTCACAGTACTGCTTGCCAGTGTCGGGCCGCTCAAAGCCAACAATGACGCCGATTACCGGATAGCGTATGAAGAGATTACGCCTATCGACTCGTTGATTGAGAACGCACCAACCGTGGTATTGCCACTACGGCAAGAGGCTGAATTCGGTAGTGCCAAATATAAAAATATGAATGGTACGTACGATTGGTGGTATCCTATGCACGACTACCTGTCCGGATATGCAATCTATTCGGCAGAGGCGTACACGGTGAAAGTCAATCCGAATGACACACTGTTCGCAATGCTCTCCACCGATGATGAAGCCGTATTGCATTTCTACCACATTTACAGCCCGATAGGAGCAAAGAACCCGATTGTCATTGATGATGTACAGGGCTATCCGCACATCGCCGAGCGCGGCTACTACCACAACGAAAGTGACTCGGTAGAGACTATCGTAGTGATTGCTTCGGTGGACAACTACCGTCCGGGCAAACACCAATACAACATTGTGCTTTCCAAATCGGAGCAAGACATCAGCCTGCAGACCGCTACCGCCAAGGCAAGTGCCAACGCCATCTATTTGGAGAAGATAGATTTGGGTACCGTTCGCGACGCGCTCTCGCGCCTGACGCTCACCGCCGAAGATGCACAAGGAAAGGCCATTGCCACTATTGACAATATACCGTTCTATTGGGATATCGACCTTACGGACAACACTGCCACCTACGAGGTGAACCAAACCGACCTGCCTCTCGGATACGCGTTTGCCAACGAAGTGGAATATATCCGCGTGGAGATACATACCGCGGAAGTGGTGTATCCGATGATCAATCAGAGCGACCTGAAACTAACCGATTACACCGAACAGGCTGCTCGGAAGGCGTTGAGCGCATTGATTATCAGTGCAATAGACCACGATGGCAAGACCGTGCATACCTTTACCAACGTGGCAGAGAACTGGTCTATTAACCTCAGTACCGGACTGGCGACCTATACGCTACACACATCTGACCTGCCCGACGGATATATCTTCGAGACAGCGGAAGTAAGCGTCAGCGTGAAACTGCAAAATGGTAGCGGATTGGAGAACACCAAGGGCAACAACACCATGCGTATCTATCCCAACCCCGCTCACGACTACACTTTCGTAGAGGGGACCGCAGAGGAGATACACATCTACGACCTCACCGGTCATCCGGTAATGCGTGTTCCTGCCGAGAACGGAACGACGATGCTTGATGTCACGGCACTGCCCGCAGGCATGTACACAGTCCGTTCTGCAGGCGAAACCGCCCCGCTACTCGTCAAATAAAAGCGTATATGGACCGTAATAAATAAAGAGACTGCCTAACACGATGTTAGGCAGTCTCCTTGTTTTCTCGGATAAGTATTTTTGTTTTATGCAGGGGATACACCCTAAGAGGATACAGACTCCGAAGTTACGACGATTCTTCGGCCATTTAGTCGCGTTTGATGACACTGCCGCCTACTGCCATACTCTGTTTGACAGCGGGATTGCCCTCATAGGTAATCTTGCTCGCACCTGCCGCTTGCGCCCAAAGACTGCGTTGTACGTTTAGTTCGGCTTGGCTTGCGCCCATACAACTGATATGCATATCTTGCACTACAAAGTTCTCGGCGTCAATCTTTCCCGCACCGCTCAACCGAATATCTGCCGTTTCTGCCTGTCCGTTCAACTCTAACTCACTGGCCCCCTTGCTGTCCACGGTGAGCGACTTCACTTGCAGGTTGAGGTCGGCTTTTGTAGCACCTGACAAGTCAAGCAACAGACTATCCGTAACCAACGGGCTGTCGCCGTCAATCTTGCATGCCCCTGCAGTGTACAATGCAGTAAGAGACGGCACGGAGATGGTTATCTTGGCCTTGGTATAGCGGTTGTTGCTTACCTCTATATACAATACTCCGTTGCTCACTTCGGTTGAGACATCGGTAAGTGCATTGCTTCGCAAAGCGAGTTGGTAATCAGTAGATGGTTGCAGACGCACTGCCGCACAACCCTTGATGTTAATAGCTGAGAAAGGTTCCACGGTGCGCTGCTCCGCTTGCATAACGGCATCATCGTCGTCAAAGTCCATATCATCATCGTCCAACGCTTGCATAGTCTGCACAAAGGAAACGATACCGCCTTGATTATTCACTGCCTTAGAAGCCAGGACACCCAATCCTGCAAGCGACAATACCCACAATATGCCGGTTATCCACCAGAAACGTGCTTTGGGTCCGCGGCGGGTACGCATATACGTTACTATCGGTGTGATAATCATAGCAATAGGCAAACCGATAGCTAATAGGAGACATATTACCGCCAACCCCGTGAGCCACCCGCTGCCGAAAAGGTCGAAGCCCACCAACGGAATAGCCGATGCAATCCCCACGCTTGCACCAAATAGCCCCATCAGCAAAGCAAAAATCACCATTCCAATAATGAATAATATTGGTAAGGCGCAGATAATCAGAAATATTGTAAGCCCTATACCAAAAGCGCGCCCACAACCTTGATTGTTGCTTTGGCGTTTCACTTTCGGGCGTTTGTTCTCGCCAAAATCGGATGGCGAACCGATACGTTGTTGTACCGACTTAACCATATCCATATTTACAACCTGCTGGTTTTTGGCAAAAAGCGCCGATTGCAGCAACTCGGCAATACGGGCTTCTATGTCTGCCATCACATCCTTTTTTTCATCGGTAGGTAGGCGCAGTTCGATGTCCTGCAAATACCCCGATAGAGTAATATAAGCATCATTGTCAATATGAAAAATCATACCGTTTAGGTTGATGGTTCGTGTCTCTTTCATTGTTGTGTTTCGTTTATGGGTTCTATACTTTCTTTTGTTATCGTGCCGATTGACTGACTGATAGCCTGCCATTCTCGGCTTAGTTCCTCGAGCAGGCAGTGTCCCTCCTGGGTCAGTTGGTAGTACTTACGAGGCGGACCGCCTGTGGACTCTTCCCAATGGTAAGCCAGAAGTCCGTTGTTCTTCATACGCGTCAGGAGTGGATACAGAGTACCTTCTACCACAATCAGATCTGCCGCTTTTAGCACCTCAAGGATGTCGGAAGCATATGCTTCATGGCGGCTGATGATTGTCAGGATACAATACTCCAATATTCCTTTGCGCATCTGACTTTTGATGTTCTCTACCATAGCCTTGAGCCATTATACGTCTTGTTCCGATTGGGGCATGATAATCAGTAGGATAATATAGAGAATGACTCCCGGAAAACCGACGCAGAAACAACTCAATAGGGCGTAGGCTGCACGCACAAGGGTGGCGTCCACACCAAAATATTCTGCTATTCCGGCACATACTCCGCCCAACATCTTGTTGTTGGAACGGGTCAATTTCTTGCTATTCATACCAGTGCTTGTTACCAATCATAGCGCAGGAAATTGCCTGCTTTGTCAAACTCTATCTCCATCTCCGTGTTGAGCTCCACACTCTGTTTGCGGCGATCAATGCTGTATTCCACAATAAACATCGTCGGGTGATTGGTTGCTACATATTGCACAATCGCCGTAGGCACAATACCTGTTGGTACAGCATTGGTTTTACAGTCCACTTTTTCCAGATTGCCCTGATAATCAAACTCAATCTTGGTCCCGTTGTTAAAGCGCACCTCATACTCATTGTGCAATCCCTCTCGCTCATATAGAATCACTGCAATGTCGGCTTTCGCAAAATACGTTTCCACAAACACCTGTGCCGGCTGGGGGAGAGAGGTGAACGAACCTACTTGTGTGCGGTCTGCACAAGCATTCAAACTCAGCAATACACTTGCCAAAATAATCATCATTTTCTTCATACATTTGCGTTTTTAGGGTTTTACTTTTTTGTTTTACGGTGCAAAAATACTGCAAAGTTTAGAACTATGCAATGCAAAGTATTATTTTATAGACATAATTCTGTGTTTTGTAAAGTGTACTTTGCAAAACTAAGTTTTAATATCACTACATGCATTATTGTACCTTATATCATGTAGCAAGTGGATAGAAAAAAGGCTTTTTGTACATTGTGTTATGGCTAAATGCCATATATAGTGCCCCCCCCATTCCTTAATCTCTACATTCTTTGATATAATCCGTTTTGTGATTTTGATATGATCCGTTGGGTGGCAGAATATAGAGTAGCCGTTTGTCTCGAAAGTCCGGATATTGCCTGTTTGGGCCAAATCTTCTGTCGTCTTTTGTTTTCTGCTTCTCTATCGGATATAATATATTGTGTTTACGTGCGCGTAGGAATATAAAAATGCGTTTTTTGCATTTTTTTTGCATAATTATTTTGGTATGTCCGAAAAAAGTAGTACCTTTGCACCGCTTTTCCGCCGAACAGGGCTTGAAGCTCATAAAGTGACAATCTCGTAACGCAGAAATACAGCGTAAGTTGGAAAGCAAGCCGCCTCTATAGCTCAGTTGGTAGAGCACTAGATTTGTAATCCAGCGGTCGTTGGTTCGAGTCCGACTAGAGGCTCAAAGGTTCTTTGAAGAAATGGAAAATAGAGTTGAATAAGAATGTGTAAAGAGTGAATGTGGTGCAAAATGTTTTCATAATTCACAATTCTTAATTAAACTTAGGGGTGTGTTCCAGAGTGGCCAAATGGGGCAGACTGTAAATCTGCTGCTTTTCAGCTTCGGTGGTTCGAATCCATCCGCACCCACTTAATATTATAAGTGCGAAGAATTGCGTTGCGGGAATCTTGCACAAGTCTTTTGGGGGGCTTCGCAGTTCGACGCAGACACAAGACCTCGCGCGGAGACGAAACATCGTTTCGGGTTTCGCGGAAATAGCTCAGTCGATAGAGCACTAGCCTTCCAAGCTGGGGGTCGCGGGTTTGAGTCCCGTTTTCCGCTCCAAAAAATTTTGTTGCTAATGTAGCTCAGTGGTAGAGCGCATCCTTGGTAAGGATGAGGTCGCGGGTTCAACTCCCGCCATCAGCTCCATTGCAAACGGATGTTTGCGCGTACGGAGAATAGGGGGATTGTGCCTTCTTTTCTTTGTGCAGGACACTAAACAACGAATAATAACTTATTATTAACGTTAATAAATTAATTTACTACTATGGCAAAAGAGAAATTTGACCGCTCGAAACCGCACGTTAACATCGGTACTATCGGTCACGTTGACCACGGAAAAACTACTCTTACCGCTGCTATCTCCAAGGTTCTTCATGAGGCTGGCTTCGGTTCTGAGGATGTTAAATCTTTCGACCAGATTGATAACGCACCTGAAGAGAAAGAGCGTGGTATTACTATCAACACTGCACACATTGAGTATGAGACTGCTAACCGCCATTACGCTCACGTAGACTGCCCGGGGCACGCTGACTATGTAAAGAACATGGTTACTGGTGCTGCCCAGATGGATGGTGCAATCATCGTGGTTGCTGCAACTGACGGTCCTATGCCTCAGACCCGCGAGCACATCCTGCTCGCTCGTCAGGTGAATGTTCCTCGCTTGGTTGTGTTTATGAACAAATGCGATATGGTTGACGACGCAGAAATGCTCGACCTCGTTGAGATGGAGATGCGTGAACTTCTTTCGTTCTATGATTTCGATGGTGACAATACTCCTATCATCCGCGGTTCTGCACTTGGTGCACTGAACGGAGACCCAAAATGGGTGGCAAAAGTTATGGAGTTGATGGACGCTGTTGATAATTGGATTCAACTTCCTCCGCGTGCTGTTGACAAACCTTTCTTGATGCCTGTTGAGGATGTGTTCTCTATCACCGGTCGTGGTACTGTTGCTACAGGTCGTATTGAGACGGGCGTTGTTAAAGTAGGTGATGAGGTTCAGCTTATTGGCCTTGGTGCAGAGGGTAAGAAATCTGTCGTTACCGGTGTTGAGATGTTCCGTAAACTTCTTGACGAAGGTGAAGCAGGTGATAATGTTGGTTTGCTTCTCCGTGGTATTGATAAAGACGAAGTTCGTCGTGGTATGGTGCTCACTCACCCGGGTGTTGTTAAACCTTACAGCGAGTTCAAGGCTTCGGTTTATATCTTGAAGAAAGAGGAGGGTGGACGTCACACTCCGTTCCACAACCACTATCGTCCTCAGTTCTACATCCGTACTATGGACGTTACCGGTGAGATTACTCTCCCCGAAGGAACTGAAATGGTAATGCCGGGCGATAACTTGGAGATTCAGGTTAAACTGATTTATCCGGTTGCTTGCTCTGAGGGTCTGCGTTTCGCTATCCGCGAGGGTGGTCGTACCGTAGGTTCGGGACAAATTACCAAACTGATTGACTAATATCAATCCTTATATTTCTCTCAATAAGTAGCATAGGGCTTTTGGAGTCCTTGCTACTTGAGGGAGAGAAATATATCCCGACATAAGTCGGCAAAGACAAAATTGGCAATCGTAGCGTAAGCGTAGATTGGTAATTTTGAGAGGAGGAGTTGCAGAACGTAAAGTTCGCAGGGCGAATTTCAGTCGCGTGGTGCACTCCGACGAAACGGAAGTCCTCCAATGGTAGGAGAGCGGTCTCCAAAACCGTTAATGTGGGTTCGATTCCTGCCTTCCGTGCTGTTACAAACGTAAAATATGCTTCCAATCTGACTTCGGCTGTTCGTTGGAGTCGGATTGTTGGCGTGAAAGATAGATAATACTGAAAAGAAAACTACTTATATGAAACTTGTAGAAAATATCAAGGAATCGTACAACGAATTGGTTCATAAGGTGAGTTGGCCTACTCGTAAAGAGTTGGCTCAGAGTGCGGTAGTAGTGCTAATCGCTTCCATTATTTTGGCACTTATCGTATGGCTTATGGACTGGTGCTTCGAGTCTATCATGACATTTGTCTATGGCTTATTCTGATAACCGATTGTAAAATTGTCAAATCGTAAAATTAGACTATGGCTGACAGCAAATACAAATGGTATGTACTCCGCGCAATCAGTGGAAAGGAAAATAAGGTAAAAGAGTATATCGAAAGTGCCTTGGTTACTTCTTCGCTGTTCAAGGAGTACGTGTCTCAAGTCTTGATTCCTACCGAAAAAGTGGTGGCTTTGCGTGGCGGAAAACGTACCATCAAGGAACGTAATCTGCTGCCAGGCTATGTATTGGTAGAGTGCTATCTCTGCGACGAGAGTTATCCTCTTTTGCGAAACATCCCCAATGTACTCGGTTTTATGAGCAACGACGGCTCGTCCGTTAAGCCTGCTCCCGTTCCTCAATCCGAAATCAATCGTATTGTGGGTAACGTTACCGAGGCAGATGAGGAATTGCAACTCGAGGAAACCTATCTCGTAGGAGAGAAAGTGAAGGTCATCGATGGTCCGTTCAACGGATTCAATGGTGTCATTCAAGAGGTGGCGCAAGACAAACACAAACTCAAAGTGGTTGTTACTATCTTTGACCGCCAGACTCCTCTGGAACTCGGTTTCAACCAAGTAGAAAAAGAGTAGGAGACTTCTGTTACGAGTCGTTAGTTACTACTCGATAGTTTCATTTTAATCAACCGGCCGAGGATATCACTTATCCGCTATCAGGCCAAAAACTATTAACAACGTAAAACTAAACAATTATGGCTAAAGAAATTGCTGGTTTTATCAAACTCCAAATCAAGGGTGGCGCTGCCAATCCTGCACCTCCGGTTGGACCTGCACTGGGTTCTAAAGGTGTGAATATCATGGAGTTTTGTAAACAATTCAATGCCAGAACTCAGGACAAGGCAGGTAAAGTATTGCCTGTAATCATCACTGTTTACACCGACAAGTCGTTCGAGTTTATCGTTAAGACTCCTCCGGTTGCTATCCAACTTCTTGAGGCTGCCAAAGTCAAAAGCGGTTCGGCACAACCTAACCGTAACAAGGTGGCTTCTATCACAGAAGAGCAATGCCGTCAAATCGCTACAGATAAGATGGTGGACCTCAACTGTTTCACCGTTGAAAGCGCAGAGTCTATGGTAAAAGGAACTGCTCGCAGTATGGGTATTACCGTTAAATAATTAAACTTCAATCACATTATGGCAAAATTGACAAAAAATCAAAAGCTTGCTGCTGAGAAGATTGAAGCAGGTAAGCTCTACACCGTGGCTGAGGCAGCAGCTCTTGTTAAAGAGATTACTACCACTAAGTTCGATGCAAGCGTAGATATCGATGTACGCCTCGGGGTTGACCCGCGTAAGGCTAACCAGATGGTTCGTGGCGTTGTTTCGCTCCCTAACGGAACCGGTAAAACTGTCCGCGTTCTCGCACTCTGTACTCCTGACCAGGAGGCTGCTGCTAAAGAAGCAGGTGCTGACTTCGTAGGTCTGGACGAGTATATTGAAAAGATTAAAGCCGGATGGACGGATGTAGATGTTATTATCACCATGCCTCAAATCATGGGTAAGATTGGTGCTCTCGGTCGTGTCCTTGGTCCGCGTGGTCTGATGCCTAACCCCAAAAGCGGTACGGTAACTATGGATGTTGCTAAGGCTGTTAAGGAGGTTAAACAAGGTAAGATCGACTTCAAAGTGGACAAATTCGGTATTGTACACACTTCGATTGGTAAAGTTTCTTTCAGTGCTGAAGCTATTGAGCAGAACGCAAAAGAGTTCATCGACACTATTATCAAACTCAAACCTGCTGTTTCGAAAGGTGACTACATCAAGAGCATTTATCTTTCCAGTACTATGAGTCAAGGTATCAAGATTGATCCCAAATCAATAGGTTAATCACACTTAAAATTGAGACAATGAAAAAGGAAGATAAAAACGCGATTATCGTTGCACTTCAAGAGCAACTGGGTGAGTATCAACACTTCTATATTGCTAATATCGAAGGTTTGAACGCTCAGAAGACCAGCGATCTCCGTCGTGCATGCTTTAAAAACGATATCAAACTTGTAGTCGCAAAGAATACACTGCTCCAAAAGGCTCTCGAAGCAAAGGGAATTGATGCCCAAATCTTCGAAGCACTCAAAGGCAACACTGCGTTGATGCTCTGCAACACCGGTAATGCTCCTGCTAAACTCATCAAAGAGTTTACCAAAGTCGATAAGACCGGCGACGCTAAACCTCAACTCAAGGCGGCTTTTGTAGAAGAGAGCGTGTATGTAGGTGCTCAAAACTTAGAGTTCCTCTCGGCTATCAAATCGAAGAACGAACTTATCGGCGACCTCGTTGCACTCTTGCAATCGCCTGCTAAGAACGTTATCTCTGCTCTCCAGAGCGGTGCTAATACACTCCACGGAGTCCTCACGACTTTGGGAGAACGTGCTGAGTAATCGGCAAAACAACAAAAATAACTAACTTTAAAAAATAATTTCTAAAAAATAATACGACAATGGCAGATCTTAAAGCTTTTGCTGAACAATTGGTTAACCTCACGGTTAAAGAAGTAAACGAACTCGCTCAAATCTTGAAAGACGAGTATGGTATTGAACCCGCAGCTGCTGCTGTAGCAGTTGCTGCTCCTGCTGCTGGCGGCGCTGAGGCTGCTGCTGAGGAGAAAACTTCGTTCGATGTAGTTCTGAAGAGCGCAGGTGCTCAAAAACTTCAGGTTGTTAAGGCCGTTAAAGAGCAAACCGGTCTTGGTCTGAAAGAGGCTAAAGACATCGTAGACGCTGCTCCTGCTACCGTTAAGGAAGGTCTTGACAAAGCAAGCGCAGAGGCTCTCAAGAAGGCTCTCGAAGAGGTAGGTGCTGAGGTTGAACTCAAGTAATAACCAACCACTACGTGGTAATAGGTTTAGACCCTGATAAGGGGTCTAAACCTTTTTCTCTAAATAAGGTAGAAGTGTAAAATAATTGAATATCTGGTAATTATTGCGCGGTTTTGATAAAATCACTATAAATCACAAAAACCATCTATTTAGTTCTAAATAATTCATTACCAGCAGTTTATCTTCTGCTATAACAACTAACCATCCTAAAATAAATGGCTACAACTACAAAACAACCAAGGGTCAACTTTTCGCGCATGCAAAAGCAAATGCCGTATCCTGACTTCTTGGAGATTCAGTTAAAGTCCTTCCACGATTTCTTCCAAATGGATTCTACTCCGGAGCAACGTCGTAACGAAGGCCTGTACAAGGTGTTTCAGGAAAATTTTCCTATTCAGGATACCCGAAACTCCTTTACGCTTGCATTCTTGGATTATAGCATTGACCCTCCTCGCTATTCTATTGAGGAGTGTATCAAGCGTGGTTTGACCTATTGTGTACCTCTCAAAGCAAAACTTCGTCTGAGTTGTGAAGACCCTGACCATGAGGATTTTGATACAGTGGTTTCGGATGTCTATTTGGGTACTATCCCTTACATGACTCCCAAGGGAACGTTCGTCATCAACGGTGCCGAGCGCGTTGTCGTTAGTCAGTTGCACCGTTCGCCGGGTGTGTTCTTCGGAACATCTATGCACTCCAATGGTACCAAACTCTATTCGGCACGTATTATTCCGTTCCGCGGTTCGTGGATTGAGTTTGCTACCGATATCAACAAGGTAATGTATGCTTACATCGACCGTAAGAAGAAATTGCCTGTTACCACGTTGCTCCGTGCTATTGGCTTTGAGTCGGATAAAGATATTCTCAGTTGCTTCGACTTGGCAGAGGAAGTAAAGTGCAACCGCACCGAACTGGAGGCTTGTATAGGTCGTCGCTTGGCTGGATATGTGATGAAACCTACTTTGGAGGATTTCGTAGATGAGGATACGGGGGAGATTTCGTCTATTGAGCGTAACGAGATTGTGTTAGAGCGTGAAACCGAACTGACACCGGATGTGATTGATATCATTATGGAGTCGGGTAGTAAGTCGGTGCTTCTCCACAAGAATGAGAATCGTGAGAGCGACTACTCTATTATCTTCAATACTCTCCAAAAAGACCCGGCTAAAACCGAGAAAGAGGCTGTTCTCTATATCTATCGTCAGTTGCGTAATGCAGAGCCTGCCGATGATGCAACGGCACGCGAGATGATTCAGAACCTGTTCTTCTCGCAGAAGCGTTATGACCTCGGTGAGGTAGGTCGCTACCGTATCAACCGTAAGTTGAATATGTCTATTCCCGATGATGTTCGTGTTTTGACAAAAGAGGATATTATCGAGATTATCAAATATTTGGTCGAACTGATTAACTCCAATGCCGAGGTGGACGATATCGACCACTTGTCGAACCGTCGCGTTCGCACTGTGGGGGAACAACTCTACAATCAGTTTGGCGTAGGTTTGGCGCGTATGGCGCGTACCGTGCGTGAGCGTATGAACGTACGCGATAATGAGGTATTTACGCCTACCGACCTTATCAATGCGAAGTCTATCTCTTCGATTATCAATTCCTATTTCGGCACCAATGCGTTGAGCCAGTTTATGGACCAACAGAACCCATTGGCAGAGATTACCCACAAGCGTCGTATGTCTGCTCTTGGTCCCGGTGGTTTGAGTCGCGACCGTGCCGGTTTCGAGGTTCGAGACGTACACTATACACACTATGGTCGTCTTTGCCCGATTGAGACGCCTGAGGGTCCGAATATCGGTCTGATTTCTTCGCTTTGTATCTATGCCAAAATCAACGACCTCGGTTTCATTGAGACTCCGTATCGTGAGGCAAAGAACGGTGTTGTGGATTTGGACAATGAGCATATCCGTTATTTTAGTGCAGAGGACGAGGAAGAGAAGATTGTAGCACAGGGTAATGCTCCATTGGACGAGAATGGTAAGTTTATCCGCAACAAGGTTAAATCGCGTCTCGGGGCTGATTTTCCTGTTATTGCACCCGAGCAGGTCGATTTGATGGACGTGGCACCATGCCAGATTGCGTCTGTGGCTGCTGCTCTGATTCCTTTCTTGGAGCACGATGATGCTCACCGTGCATTGATGGGTTCTAACATGATGCGCCAAGCAGTACCTTTGGTTACTAGCGAAGCACCTATCGTCGGAACCGGTATCGAGGAGCAACTCGTAAAAGACAGTCGCACACAGGTAGAGGCAGAGGGGGCAGGTTTGGTAACCTATGTAGATGCCGATGTGATTCGTATTCAGTACGATCGTTCTGAGGAAGAGGAGTTTATCTCTTTCGAGCCGGCAGAGAAAGAATACAAACTGCCTAAGTTTGAGAAGACCAACCAAAATACAACGGTTGACCTTCACCCGATTGTCCGCAAGGGCGACCGTGTAGAGAAAGGACAAATCCTCACAGAGGGATATGCTACCCAAGGTGGTGAGTTGGCTCTCGGTAAGAACTTGAAAGTGGCTTATATCCCATGGAAAGGTTACAACTATGAGGATGCTATCGTGTTGAGCGAGCGTATCGTCCGCGAGGATATGTACACCTCTGTTCACGTGGTTGAGCAACTTCTTGAGGTGCGCGAGACCAAGCGTGGTATGGAGGAATTTACCGCCGATATTCCTAACGTAAGTGAGGACGCTACCAAAGACTTGGATGAGAATGGTATTATTCGTATTGGTGCACATATCCGTCCGGGTGATATCATCGTAGGTAAGATTACTCCTAAGGGAGAGACCGACCCGTCGCCGGAAGAGAAGTTGCTGAAGGCAATCTTTGGTGATAAGGCGGGTGATGTCAAAGACGCCAGCCTCAAAGCAAGTCCTTCGTTGGAGGGTGTCATCGTAGGCAAAAAACTCTATTCGCGTGCTATCAAAGACCGTAAGGCAAAGATGGAGGACAAGGAGGCAATTGCTAAGATGGATATCGAGTTCAACGAAAAGACCGAGGCCTTGCGTGAGTTGCTTCTCAATAAGTTGGTGAAAATATTGGAGAATAAACAGGCTATTTCTGTTAAGGATACTATGGGTACAGAACTCATCTCCAAGGGGCAACACTTTACCAAAGAGCGTCTCAGTATGCTTGATTTCCAATCGGTTATGCTTGATGGCTGGACTTCTGACGAGCATAAGAACGCTTTGGCTGCGCAGTGTATCATGAACTACATCGCTAAATATAAGGAGATGGATGCCGACCTGAAACGTCGCAAATTCAACCTGACTATTGGTGATGAACTGCCTAACGGAATTATCCAAATGGCAAAGGTTTATATCGCTAAGAGTCGTAAGATTCGTGTCGGTGATAAGATGGCAGGTCGCCACGGTAACAAGGGTATCGTCAGCAAGATTGTCCGCGTAGAGGATATGCCTTACTTGGCAGATGGTACGCCGGTAGATATCGTTCTCAACCCGATGGGTGTGCCTTCGCGTATGAACATCGGTCAGATTTTCGAGGCTGTCCTCGGTTGGGCAGGTCAGGAATTAGGCGTTAAGTTCTCTACACCAATCTTCGATGGTTGCTCTTTGGACCAACTTGATGAATGGACAGACAAAGCCGGTTTGCCTCGTGCCGGTAAAACACAACTCTATGACGGAGAATCCGGAGAACCATTTGACCAGATGGCTACTGTCGGTGTTACCTACTTTATGAAGTTAGGACACATGGTGGATGACAAGATGCACGCACGTTCTATCGGTCCGTACAGCCTGATTACGCAACAACCTCTTGGTGGTAAAGCGCAATTTGGTGGTCAGCGTTTCGGTGAGATGGAGGTTTGGGCACTTGAGGCACACGGTGCTGCTCATACCTTGCAAGAGATTCTCACCGTTAAGTCTGATGATGTTACAGGACGTGCCCGCACCTATGAGGCTATCGTCAAAGGTGAACCATTTCCGACGCCAGGGCTTCCTGAGTCGCTTAATGTTCTCCTGCATGAGTTGCAAGGTTTGGCACTTTCAATCACAATGGAATAATTTATCACGATTATGGCTTTTAAACAAGATAATAAGAAAAACGGTTTTACCAAGATTTCAATTGGTTTGGCTTCGCCTGACGAGATTATGCAACTCTCCAGTGGTGAGGTTCTCAAGCCAGAAACGATCAATTACCGTACCTACAAACCGGAGCGCGATGGTTTGTTCTGCGAGCGTATTTTTGGTCCGACCAAGGACTATGAGTGCCATTGCGGTAAGTACAAACGTATTCGTTACAAAGGTATTGTCTGCGAACGTTGCGGTGTAGAGGTTACCGAGAAGAAAGTACGTCGTGAGCGTATGGGACATATCAAACTCGTTGTGCCTGTGGCTCATATATGGTACCTCCGTTCTTTGCCGAGCAAGATGGCTTCCTTGTTAGGTATCCCGACCAAGAAACTGGATTCAATCATCTACTACGAGAAATATATCGTAGTCAAGGCGGGTGCATTGGCAGGTCAGGAGATTGGTGAGAAAAATAAAGACGATAAGAATCGCTTGCCTATTGAAGACCGTATGCTCCTTGACGAGGAACAATATGCACAGATTCTGGATATTTTGCCGGAGAACAATGATATGCTTGATGATAGCGATCCCGACAAGTTCATTGCCAAAATGGGTGCTGACGCTATTTATGACTTGCTTTGCAATATCGATCTTGATACATTGAGTTACCAACTCCGTGATCAAGCAAGCACTTCCACTTCCGTTCAGCGTAAGCAGGAGGCATTGAAACGTCTGCAAGTTGTAGAGTCGTTCCGTGCATCGAAAGGCAAAAACCGTCCAGAATGGATGGTATTGCAGGTTATTCCGGTTACTCCTCCTGAGTTGCGTCCGTTGGTTCCGTTGGATGGTGGACGTTTCGCTACGTCTGACCTCAATGATCTGTATCGTCGTGTTATCATTCGTAATAACCGACTCAAACGTCTTATTGAGATTAAAGCGCCGGATGTCATTCTCCGTAATGAGAAACGTATGCTCCAAGAGGCTGTTGACTCGCTCTTTGACAACTCGCGTAAGACCACGGCTATCAAATCGGAAGCCAACCGCCCTTTGAAGTCACTTTCCGACTCTCTTAAGGGTAAACAAGGTCGTTTCCGTCAGAATTTGCTCGGTAAACGTGTGGACTATTCGGCACGTTCGGTTATTGTTGTAGGTCCTGAGTTGAATATGCATGAGTGCGGTCTGCCTAAGGAAATGGCTGCCGAACTATATAAACCGTTTATCATTCGCAAACTCATCGAGCGCGGTATTGTGAAAACGGTAAAGTCGGCTAAGAAAATCATCGACCGTCGCGAACCTGTCATCTATGAGATTTTGGAGCATGTAATGGAGGGACACCCAGTCCTGCTCAACCGTGCGCCGACGCTGCACCGACATGGTATCTTGGCGTTCCAACCCAGAATGATCGAGGGTAAGGCTATCCAGTTGCACCCGCTCGCTTGCGCAGGTTTCAATGCCGACTTTGATGGCGACCAGATGGCAGTCCATTTGCCACTCTCTAACGAAGCCATCTTGGAGGCACAACTTTTGATGCTCGGTTCGCACAATATCCTCGACCCCGCTAATGGCAACCCTATTACCGTGCCTTCGCAGGATATGATTCTCGGTTTGTATTATATTACCAAAGAGCGTTCCGGTGTTAAGGGGGAGGGACTTACGTTCTACTCGCCTGAAGAGTGTACTGTGGCTCTCAATGAGGGACGTGTGGATATTCATGCCAAAGTAAAAGTACGTATAGACGACATTGTTGATGGTGAGCATGTCAACCATATTATTGAGACTACTCCGGGGCGTGTGATGGTTAACCAGTATGTTCCTGCTGCTGTCGGTTACCAAAATGTGGTAATGAAGAAAGGTGCCGTTAAGTCTATCATCTCCAAAGTTATCAAGACTTGCGGTGTGGCACGTACGGCACAGTTTCTTGATGATATTAAGAACCTTGGTTACTACAAAGCCTTCCGCGGCGGCTTGTCTTTCAACCTCAACGATATCCTTATTCCAGAGGAAAAAGCGGGTATTATCGCTCGTGGTCAGCAAGAGGTTGAGAACATTACTGAGATGTACAACTTTGGTGAGATGGGCGATGATGAGCGTTACAACAACGTTATCGCAGCATGGAACAAAGTCGATACCGAGGTTACAGACATTTTGATGAAACACATGCAGGAGGCAGACCAAGGTTTCAACTCTGTATATATGATGATGGACTCTGGTGCCCGTGGTAACAAACAGCAGATTAAGCAGTTGGCAGGTGTTCGTGGACTTATGGCGAAACCGCAGAAAGCGGGTTCTACCGACAGCCGTCAGACTATTGAAAACCCTGTCCTTGCGAACTTTAAGGAGGGTATGTCAGTGTTGGAGTACTTTATCTCTACCCACGGTGCGCGTAAAGGTCTTGCCGATACTGCTCTGAAGACGGCCGACGCCGGTTATCTGACTCGTCGTTTGGTTGATGTGTCGCACGATGTTATCATCAACGAGGAGGATTGTGGTACGCTCCGTGGTCTTACCGCTCGCGCTATCAAGCAGAACGATGTTGTTGTTGCAACCCTTACTCAGCGTATTCTCGGTCGTGTCAGCGTGCACGATATTCACGACCTTGACGGTAACCTTATTGTTGCCGCAGGAGAAGAGATCCGTGAGGCGGCTTGCGAGGCTATTGAGGCTGCCAGTATCGAGGAGGTTGAGATACGTTCCGTACTCACTTGCGAGTCCAAACACGGTGTTTGCGCTAAGTGCTATGGTCGTAACTTGGCTTCGCGTAAGATGGTGCAGAAAGGTGAGGCTGTCGGCGTCATCGCTGCACAAGCCATCGGTGAGCCTGGTACGCAGTTGACTCTCCGTACCTTCCACTCGGGTGGTGTCGCAGGCAATGCCGCTACACAGAATACTTATGCTATTCCGCGCGAGGGTATCATTGAGATTGAAGATCTCCGTACTATCACCACCGAATCGGGTGATGTTATTGTTGTGAGCCGTCTTAACGAGATGCAACTCAAAGACGAGAAGACCGGTGTGGTACTCACTACTTTCAATATCCCTTATGCTTCCAAGTTGTTCGTTACACCGGGCAACAAGTATGACAAGGGGACGGTTGTTTGCGAGTGGGACCCCTACAAGGCTTCCCTCGTCATCGAGCAAACAGGTCGTATCCAGTACGAAGATGTCATCGAGGGTGTTACTTCACTCACTGAGGTGGACGAACAAACGGGTAAGAAAGAGGTGTCTATTACCGATACCAAGGACAAGACCAAGATGCCTTCCGCACATATCCTTGATACAGCGGGTAATGTGCTCCGTACCTACAACTTGCCTGTTAAAGCAAGCCTTGTTCACGCCGATGGCGCAGAGGTGAAAGCGGGTGACTTGTTGTTCACTATGGCGCGTGTTATGGGTTCTGCGGGTGATATTACCGGTGGTCTTCCGCGTGTTACCGAACTATTCGAGGCACGTAATCCGTCTAATCCTGCTATTGTTGCCGAAATTGATGGTGAGGTGTCCTTCGGTAAGATTAAACGTGGTAACCGCGAACTCTTTGTTACCTCTAAACTTGGTGAGCAGAAAGCATATCTCGTACCTCTGTCCAAGCAGATCCTGGTGCAGGAAGGTGACTATGTACGTGCGGGTGTAGCCCTCTCCGATGGTGCTATCACGCCCGATGACATCCTAGCTATCCAGGGTCCGACTGCCGTACAAGACTATATCGTTAACGAGGCACAGTCGGTCTATCGTATGCAGGGTGTGGAAATCAACGACAAGCATTTCGAGATTATCGTCCGCCAGATGATGCGCAAGGTCGAGATACTTGATGCCGGTGATACACGCTTCCTCGAAGGACAGATGGTGGATAAGATGGACTTCATGGACGAGAACGACCGTATATGGGGTAAGAAAGTGGTTACCGATGCAGGTGATAGCGAGGTACTCCAAGCAGGTCAAATCGTTACTGCCCGTCGCCTCCACGATGAGAACTCTTCGCTCCGTCGTCGCGACAAGAAAGTTGTTGAGGCACGTGATGCGGAGTGCGCTACCGCCAAGCAGATTCTGCAAGGTATCACCCGTGCGGCACTCGGTACGAAGTCCTTTATGTCCGCTGCGTCCTTCCAAGAGACCACCAAGGTTCTCAACGAGGCGGCAGTACAAGGCAAGGTGGATTATTTGGAGGGTATGAAAGAGAACGTTATCTGTGGTAACTTAATCCCCGCAGGTACGGGTCTCCGCGACTTCTCTAAGATTATTGTCCACAACCGTGAGGAGTATGCTGCGCTTCAGGCTGCACGTGCCGCTGCCGACCTGGCACTCAACGGCACTAACGAGGAAGGCGATGCGAATTGAGCGAGTGTAACTGACAATGTACAATAGTACATAGTCCATAGTTTAAACAAGCATATTATCAAAATAGAGGCGACTCTAAATCGGTCGCCTCTATTTATTTTATCTCTATCTCCTACCGTGTTGCTCATCACAACAGGAACGGGGAATGCAATCCTCCCGACATCCTCCCGACATCCACCTGACTTTTTCTCTTGTATGTTAAGTTATTGTTTCCCTTATATATTTGTCTATACTTGGCTTCATTTTCTATTTTTGTTTTGCCCCGATGGATATGCAGAAATCTTTTCCCTCAATGCTATAAATAAACAAAAGGGAACGACCAGCGCTCCCTTTTGAATAACTTTGCTCTTTTTGTTTATTTCACTTTTTGTCCCATCACGGTGAATATTTGGTTGCCGCGAATGATAAACACTTGTCCATCGTAAACTATTTTGCGTACTTGCGTCTCCGCTGAGGCATCAGTTTGCTCAACAGCGGTGTGCGGGGTTTCCCGTATAGCACGTACAGATATACCTGCCCATCGCATATAGTCTGTTACTTGGGAGGCAGTGCCCGTTCCTGCATTGAAAGTGAGTTTGTATGCTTTGGCCTCGTCACTTGTCAGGGTACTCGACCAGAAGAAACCGCTTGTGTTGCCGAATGAGAGACTATTATCCAAGTAAGCACCGCCTGCGGGTAGGAATATGGCATGGCTATTGGTCCGAGAGGCAACGATATTACCCATTATACCCGTACCCTGGTAGTCATCGGTCCATGTCCAATCGCAGTTGTCGATAAGTTCTTGCCAATTTGCTTGAGTCGGCATACACCACGGTGCACCCCATTGTTGTGTGGCAGCGTCATCATCGCTGTCAAGTTGAGTCTTGCCATCGGTGGTGTTATATTTGTTAATCACGCTACCATCGTCGTTGGAGTAAGTGTAGTTGGTCCAACCGAAACCGGTTGTCCGTGGAGTGGTCTCGCCCCATGCAAAGTAGTCGCCGTATTCGTATGGAGTGTTTGCTCCGATATTGGTAGTTGCCCAAAGCACCTTGCTTGGCAAAGCGAGGTCCACATATTCGAGGATGAATGTAACGCTCACTTCCACATTGCCCGCAGGCATAGTGAACTGATACTTGTTTTCTTCGCCTGCCACGGGAGTAAGGGTAACGGCGGTGGTACCAAATATGACGGAGAGGGTAGATATCTTATAGGTCTCATCGGGTGTAACGGTGATGGTAACCACCTCGCCTGCTGAGGCTTTTGTTCTGTCGGCACTGATTGTCCCGTTTGCGGTTGGTTGGATGATGATGGTAGGCATATATTCTTGTGCCAAACGGACCGAATAGCCGGAGGGTCGGTCGGAGGAAAGCATCGGATTTAGAATCGAATTATTGAAGTTCATACACAATGCTGCGTTTGTGACAAATGAAGCCGACCAATAGTTTCCGGAGGTATTTATCTCCGACAGGTTAAGACCATTACGCTCACCTCCGGCGGGTAGAAATACTGCTCCGGCTTGCTCCATCAGCGCCCATTCGTAGATGGTGTAGGTGTTGTGTGTATAATTGTCATTATCCTCGTTTTCGTATCCGCTTCCCATATCGTTTAACGGGATGTTCTTTGTGGCCGCCGAGTTGAATGTAATGCCGGCAGGCGTGGTCCATGCGTCGGGCAGAATAATAAGTCCGTTTATGCCATTTACAGAACCAAAGCCGAATAGTTGGGTGGCGTTGGTACGTTCCATAAAGATATAGTTCCATTCTTCGGAACTTAAAGTGTACCATTCGTCGGCAGGCTCGGTACCGATGATGTTCTCTCCCCAATCCAAAAACTCGTTGGCGGCATAGTCTGCTCTGTCGGTAGATGGGATAGTACCAAACAAGGTGTTTGCTTGGTCTGCACTCCAACCCAAGAGGTCTATCTTATCGCTCAGTGCTTTCTGAAATGTTAAGGGTTTTGTATTTTTTAGAATGTATGTTATGTTCTGGTTTCCTACAATATCATACTGATACTCAGAAAATTCCCATGTCATTGGAGTAGCGTTGCGGTTGGTGCATTGTAGGTTGCCGGGGGCAAAACATACTTTCTTGTTTTCTGCCACGGAGATAGGTTTTGGTTGGTAGGATGGGGCTATAGGCAAATCCTGTACCAAGCGCACAGGATTGCCACCCCAACGTTCGGCAGATGAAGTGCCGACAGAACTGGGGCTGAATGCGGCATAACAGGCATGGGTGGAATAAGTACCGTAATTAGTGCTCAACCAATATCCGGCACGCCCTTCACCTGCATAGAAAATATTTTTTTCGATGCGTACATGTGTCCGTGGCAGGAATACGGCACCCATTTGTTCTAATTGTTTCCATTGTGCAGCCGTATAGGTGTTGGTGGCGTAGTCGGTGGCTTTGGGAGTCCAAGAGAGGGTGGACGGCATTTGGAATGCGTCCGGCAAAATAATCATACCATTGATATTATTCACCGTGCCAATAGAGTGAAGTTGGTCTGCGTTGGTACGTCCGCTCATGATGTGACTCCATTCCGTGTGAGTCAGGGTACGCCACTGCTTAGGTTGGTTGCCACCGTTGCTGATGGCATTATATACACCCCAGTCGTAGTTTGCACTGCTGCCTGCCATATCGCGGTCGGGCATATTTCCGGACGGACCATAGCCGAATGGATTATCGGTGTTTGCATCGTTTTTGGTTTTGCTGCTTGCCCACGGTTGATAATTGATAGCCAACGGGTCTTGGGTGGTGTTGTCGTAGCCGCTGGTACCCCAACCGAAGAGATCGATATAGCCGTCGTAGGTGGCGGACAGGTTTCTATTGTCTCCTCCAATCTCATCGTATTGGTTTTCGGCGAAACGCCATGTGCCTTGCTGTGTCTCGCCATCGGCACATTTGTGGGTGCCCTGTATGGCATTGAATTGTAAGTTTCCCGGTGAGAAATATACTTGGTGGTTCAGTCCCACCGAGATAGGTTGCGGCTTGTAGTCGGATAGGCGGAAGAAGGTAGCCTTCACTTCTACACGGAGCCCTGACGGCATAGTGAATGTATATTGTCCGTCTTGTCCCACAACGGGTGTGAGTTCGATGGCGGTTGTACCTTGTTGCACAGCCAATCCCTGCAGTGTGTACCCAGCGTCGGGGGTGGCTGTGATGGTGATGGTCTCGCCGGCGAGAGCGTATGTCTTGTCTGCGCTGATAGTACCATGCTCCGCATCTACAATGGTTATGGCAGAGATTTCTTGTACAAGGCGTACGGCAATACCCTCATGACGAATGAAATAACTATGGCTAACTTCCGAATCCCATATTTCTGTGTATAATGCACTATTGATGGCTTCGGATGTGCTAGACCAATAGAATCCGGCCATTTCTAATATGTCCTCATCTATTTCAATAAAGCCGGAAGTAGAATTTTTTTCGCGTGCACCGGTAGTGGGGAGGAATACGGCTCCTGCTTGTTCCATAGTTTCCCAATCGGTGGTGGTGTAGGTATTGGTTGATTGGGCGTTAAACATAACCGTGGCGGGGCAGACAAATGCGTCCGGCAGCACTACTATACCATTGATATTGTTTACCGTAGCCCCCGAGTAGAGACTCTTGGCGTTGGGCCTGCCTGAAAACAGATATATCCATTCTGCTTGTGAGAGTGTGCGCCAAAGGTTAGGCTGGTTGCCACCGTTGGTAATGGCATTGGTACCCCAATCCACAAAGTCGCCGGCATAGTCAGCGGCATTCTGCGAAAGGCTGATACCGAAGGGGGCGGTGGTGTTGTTGGCACTCCAACCGAAAAGGTCGATAGTGCTTCCAAACAGGACTCCTACTTTCGTTTTGGATTTATCGAAAAGGTCTTTCAGATTGGCAGTGCCGATACGGTCGTATTGATGTTCGGCGAAAGCCCATGTGCGCGTGGCAGCATCCTTAGGATTAGTGCATTGCAAATTGCCTTGCGAGAAATACACTTGCTTGTCCGCAGCAACGGAGAAGCGACCATTGATAGCCCCTGTAGGCGAGGGGACTTGGGCTATTGCGCCTATGGTGGTGGCGATAGCCATTGCGGTAAGAAGTAATTTTTTCATCATAAGTATTCTATATTATTAGGTTAGTATTTGGTGTTGATTTTGTATTTGGTTGTGTTGGTGAATTTAGAGCAATATGTCCTTAACCGCCGCAAAGGTACAATAAAGTTTATAAATGTGCAAATAAAATATTGTATTTTCTATGCATAATACACATAGAGGGGCATTAATAGGCTTAAAAGCAACAATTATAACCCATCCCTAAAAATGGGTATTGTATATTTCTGCATTTTGTCGTACCTTTGCCGCCGAAAATAGGGTGTGTCATTTTTTTATATGCCCTGATAACTTACGAAAATAAATTTTATGCGTATGAAAAAGATTTTTCTCTTTACTTCTGCACTCTTGGTGAGTGCAACTATGATGGCGCAACTTGTCGGTTGGTCGGCTGTCGAACTTAGCAACGAGACCGCTGCGGGTACATCTACGGTCAATCGCCTCTATACCAACGGGCAAGGCGATGTGTTCTTCCTCGGTAACTCGGCTTCCAATGGCAAAAAACCGACTATTTCGTTTGACGGTATTACGTTGGACGCTGCGCCCTATCGTGTGGTGATGTCGCGTACCAATACCAACATCGTATTTGGTAAATTGTCCGGCAAAGATGCTTCTACCCAATGGTTCGGCGCAAGCGACCGCGGGGCATTCACCAGTTATGTGGCAACGCCTACCGCAGACGGCAAATTTGTTATGGCAGTTACAGCCAACCATACCGACAGCAACTATCTGGCAGACGATCAGGTAATGGGTTTTAATATGCAGATGACCGGTGGCGCAACTGCAAGCGGTTCGTTGGAGGCGGAGTATGCACCGATTGTTTCCGGTAAAAGTACGAAATTGGTTCAGTTCGGTTCCATAGTAGAGGTTTCGGACAAAGGTTTTGCGTTTGTTCAGGACTTTGACCAGATGACGGGGCAGAATGCAGGTTTTACATTTGCGGATATCGTTACTGACGGTACGAACTTTTATGTACTGACTATCTTGAAACCGGGTATTGTGGTCGGCGAGAAAGATACGATCAAAGCCAACGTGGCAGCAGGCAGTGCGGCAATTCTTAAATTTAACGACAAATGGCAGTTGGTCGGTTCCATTGTCAGTGCCGGTATTGCCGATAATAGTACTATGCAGGTGCTGAAATATACCGATGGAAAGTTGTATTATGCTTGTACCCTGAAAGGTACGGCTGACAAGCAGTTTGTCTTGGGCGACAAGTCCGTTACCACAACGGCAAACTCGGGTTTGGCAGTTGCGACTCTCTCAACCGATTTGCAGTGTGAATCACTTGCATGGACGGCAGAGACCAGTGCCGTTGCAGGGCTAAAAACCGGCAATATCAGTGTTTATGACGGCTATTTTCAGGGAACAGATGCGTATCTCACAGGTTCCTTTATGGGTGGAATCCTTGTAGGGGAAAATGATACTTTGACGGCTGCAAAGTCCACGGCATTTGTAACTAAGGTAGATCTGACCACCGGCAAATCGGTGAAAACGGTTGCGCTTTCCGAGGGTTCTACGCAAGGACGTTCTTTTATTGCTCATAACGACAGCCTGTATGTGTATGCTTACGATTATACGGTTTCAGATGGTAGAATCGCATTGTATGGGTTTGATAACCAACTGAATATGGGGGACACTATCCGACTTGTCAATGCTCAGGCACAAGAGACTGCATGGAGTGCCGTTCTTACCAATAAAGGAAAATTGGCTTATGCAACCCGTACCAGGGAGTCTATTTCGTTCTCTGTGGCTCCCGAAGAAAAATACACAGCGCAAGATCATGCTTTCCGCGGAGTGCTGGCTGTCCAGCAACTCTTTGAGAACCCCGAGCAGGCTATCGACAACACGTTTGCGCCCGCGCAGAAAGCCGAGAAGTTTATCCGGAACGGACAACTCTATATCCGTCGTGGCGAACATATTTTCAATGCTTTAGGTCAACAACTCTAATGTTGGCATAGTAATTGTGGCAGTTTTATCGGAAGGTAAAACTGCCTTTTTTATAGTCTCCTATGCCGCTTGCGGCAAGAGAAATAAAAGAAATTAAGGTGTATATTGGCTATATTTGAATAATTCAACGTTTTACACAATATGAAAAAGTTTATGTTCTTTGCAGCCCTCGCGGCTGTAGTCGGTTTGGCATCATGCTCCAAACCTGCTGAAAAACAGGAAACCATCTACTCTATTGACGAGGTTTATACGCAGGCAGACTCATTGGTAGGTGATACAATCTCTTTCCAAGGCGTATGTACACACCTTTGCAAACACGGTGGTCGTAAGGCTTTCCTCATGGGAAGCGATGAGAGCCGTATATTGCGTGTAGAGGGGGCAGAGATGGGTAATTTCGATGCCGCTTGTATCAACAATATCGTGCGTGTCAAAGGAGTACTCCATACGTTTGAGTATCAACCCGAACCCGAAGACAACCCAGGTGAACAGCATGGCACTGATGGCCAAGGCTGTGAAACAGAGAAAAAAGCCATCAAGGGCTACTATGCTACCGCTATCAGTTATACCATCGTAACTGAATAATACATAATGGCATAAAAATCAGTTTCTTTTCTTTTTAGTCTTTTTCTTGCCACTTTAGGCATAGGAACTCCGAAACTTATGGAACAGCCGAAAAACAATCGTGGAGTCAAAGTGCGCAAATGGTTGCGTATCGTCCACCGCGATCTGAGTTACATCTTTGCAGGTATGCTTTTGGTTTATGCCGTCTCCGGTATAGCCCTTAACCATAAGGATAGTTTCAATAGTCAGTACTCTGTCTCCCGTACGGAATATGCTCTTTCTGCCACACCGCGCTCCGGCGTGTCGCAAACCACTATCAATGAATGGCTTGCCGCGTGCGGTGTCTCGGGACAGGAAATACAGCACTATTTCCCCGATGACAATACCCTCAAGGTATTTCTCAAAGGCAATGGTAATTTGGTGGTGAATCTGACTTCCGGTAATGCTACGTTAGAGCAGGTGAAAAAACGTCCGATCTTGGGTAGTTTGAGCAAACTGCACTACAATCCGGGTAAGGCATGGACATGTTTTTCGGATGTGTTTGCTGTGTCGCTGATATTTATAGTCCTCACGGGGCTTTTTATGCTCAAGGGTAAACACGGGTTATGGGGTATCGGTGGTGTCGAATTGTTGGTAGGTATTCTTATCCCGCTGTTGTTTATTCTGCTTTGACAATAGAAAATGTCCGATAAAAAAACAGGCTCTCCGAACAAAAGTAGGAGAGCCTGTTTTTGTTATTTATTTGTTCCCTGATTATATATATATACTTCAATTTATACATCAAATATGCATTATATGCAATAGGTGTACATCATAATACTAATTATGAAAAAATGTAGAAGGACGTAAATAACGTGAGTTCGATATAAAAAATAGAATAACAAGGTAGTATTAGGGTAGCATCAAAGTATATAGAAGGTAGCATTAGGGTAGCATCAAAGTATTACGAAAGTATTCATATGTATCGGTTATGTATCGGTTATGTATCGGTTATCCTATACGCAGGTCGCAAGGAGATATGGGGGCAACCGGCAGAATTTTAGCAAGGGATAGGCAAGGGATAGAGATGGCGCAAAAGAGGTATAAGAAGTGAGTGGTAGGGTAGTGGTCGGGGGAATAGACTATGTATATATGATCAACAAAAACGATTCGCTATAAATATCTTATATCGAATATCGAACTCACGTTAAATAGAATAGGCTTTTAAGGGAGTGTTAATCCTCTTTTTATGCAAAATATGTAGTTTTTTATGCATATTTGCCCATTTCACGAAAAAGATGTACCTTTGCGCTTATATTGAAAATACTGCTTTATTGTGAAACACTCTATTCGTTTTTGGCTGGACAACAGCCGTAGTATATCTCTGCCGCAGTCGGCACTGCCATGTCTGACGGCTATCGTTCTTTGTATCGGTCAGCCCGGTTTTGTCTGGTGGCTCGCGTTGCCTGTCTTGTTTGGTGTGTGTGCCGCTCATCTGGGTATGAACCTCGCGGACGACTATTTTGATTATAAACACGACTCCCGTATCCGTTCTGAGTTGTCTTCCACCAGTATCCGTGCGCGCATGGAGAAGTGCCACTATATCCGCAGCGGGGAGGCTACAGTGGAGTCGTTGGGCAGGGTGGTAGTCGGTTTCTTGGGCTTTGCCGCGTTGATGGGGTTGATTATCGTGCCGGTACAATGGTGGTTGCATGGTTGGGTGGCTGCTTTGGGCGTTATGTTGTATGCGGTGTTGGGGTTGATTGTGGGCGTGAACTATTCGGGCAAACCTTTTGAATTGGGGTTTCACGGCTTGGGCGAATTGGTTATCGGTGTGATGTTCGGTCCGCTCAATATGTTGGGCGTGCAGGCGGCTATGACTGGTGTAATATTCTCATTACCAATGCTTTGTATGAGTATTGCGGTGGGGTGCCTCGTGATAAATATCGTGTATGTCCACTCGGTGATGGAGGTGAATGCCGATGCCGAATTGGGTAAGATGACGTTTGCCCGATTGCTGCGAAAGCCGGCGTTGATGATTGCTTTTGTGGCGTTTTTTGCCATTATGCCATTTGTGTTGTTGGCGGTCGGAATCGGATTGGGCTGGTGGAGTCCGTGGTATTTGCTCACTTTGCTGACCTTTCCGATGTCGGTTTTTTTGATTTATTCGACGCACCATTTTGTATATGGTTTGCCGTGTATCGACAGTCCGCGATGGTGGATGGGGCCGATGGGCGATTGGGATAAGTATGTCAAGGCGGGAATCGACTGGTTCCTTATTCGCTGGTTGTTGGCGCGTAATATATGTATGTTCTTCTGCCTCATTGTGATGGTGGTGCGTATTGTCCTGCTGTTTGTATAAGGGAGTATCTTTGTCCTTTTTTTAGGAAAAAGCAAACAATTTTTTGCATATATGGAGAATATATTGTACCTTTGCCGCTGCAAGCCTACTGAAAAACAACAAATAAATCTGAATATGAAAAAGTTTCTATCTATTATGTGTGCATTGGCACTCTGTTGTGTGAGTGTTTCGGCAGCGGTTGGCAAGAAGAAAGCCAACAAGGATACCGACCAGTTCCGCTATGAGATTGAGTGCGCCGGCAATGCAGTACAAGGTTCCTACTTAGTGAAAGTATGGAGTTATTCCAAGAAAGTCGATGTGGCTGAGAACCAGTGCCGTAAGAATGCGGTGCATGGCGTGATATTCAAAGGCTACGGTGGCGAGAACGGTTGTGTGGCACAACGTCCGTTGTGCAGTACGCCCGGTGCTGAAGTAGAGTATGCCACCTATTTCAAGTCCTTCTTTGCCGAGGGAGGCGAGTTTCAGCGATATGCTTCGATAGTGGAGGGAACAACCGAGATTACCAAAGTGGGGCGCGAATATAAGGTGGGCGTGATAGTCAGCGTCCGCAAAGACGATTTGCGCAGAGTGTTGGAGTCGGCGGGGATAGTACGCTCGCTGAATGCGGGATTCTAAAACGATAATCTTCTGCAGACCACAAACAGTCTGTAGAAACTATACTATACGATTATGAAACGATTAGGTACATTTCTGATGGCAGCGATAGTGGTTTTGTCGCTTGCCGGTTGTGGTGCAAGACGCTCACAAGCCTATTACGACCAACCCAGCAAAGTGCTTTCGGCTAACTACGATGGCACCTATGTCATTCGCGCGCAAGTACGCGCACGCAACTCCGCATTGGCGTTCACCGATGTACAACGCAAAGTGGTTAGGGAAGTTATATTCGATGGCGTGGCTGCGGGAAGCAATGGCGTACAGGACTTGAAACCATTGGTGTTCGACAAGAATGCACGCGAGAAATACGAGGACTATTTCAATGCCTTCTTCGCCGACCACGGCGAATGGACCAAATACTGCTCGCTCAAGGACCGCCGTCTCTTCTCTTCTACCTACCAACGCACCAGAATGCAGATGGTACAGGATGTAACGGTTACCGTGAAACGTGCTGACCTGAAACGGAAACTGCAAGCCGATGGTATCATCCCTGCCGAAGGACGATATAATTAATCTACAATTAGCAAATTGGTATCAATATGAAACGAACATTACTGTTAGTGGCTGCCGTAGCCGTAGCCGTGTTGTCTTTTGGACAGATAAAGAAACCCGAACTGATGGTATTCCCGTCGGACGCTTGGTGTATCAGCAATGGCTACTACACCGAGGTGGAGAATATGGACGAGACCGACAAAGTGCCCAACTACAAACAGGCACTTCAGGAGAATATAGGGCTTAAGTTGGCAATCGCCAAAATCAATGACCTTATGGCAGAGCGTCAGTTCCCCTTGCAGAGCCTTGAACAGGCGATTCGCAATGTGGAGCAACGCCGCGCAGAGGATAACCTGACCGTCAGCAAGAGTGGTAACACGCTGGCAGAAAGCCCGTTAGACGAGTTGGCACGCGCCGCCAAAGCGGATATCATCCTCGAACTTACTTGGGACATCAAGGATATGGGGCCCAAACATACCCTCAGTTATATCCTTGAGGCAAAAGACGCCTACACAAGCAAAAGTATCGGCGCAGTGAGCGGAACAAGCGCACCCTCGATGACCGCTGACGTGGATGTGCTGCTCGAAGAGGCAATAGTTGCCAATATCGACAATTTCAATATCCGTTTGCAAGACTATTTCACCGAGATGCAGACCATCGGACGAGAGATAGTATTGGATATCAAAGTCTTTGACGGTAATGCTGCAGGTGTGGATTTAGAGAGCGAGTTTGGCGACGAAGAACTGATAGACGTCATCAACCGCTGGCTGTTTCAAAATACAATAAGTGGCAGATACTCAATGACGTATGCCAGCGAGAACGTGGCTAATTTTACACAGGTGCGTATCCCCGTTTACGACGATTACGGAGTGCCTGTCGATGCCAATGCTTTTGCCAAAAAACTCGCACGTATGCTCAAGAAAGAGCCATACAACATTCCAAGCAAGGTGCTTGTCAAAGGTCTCGGACGTGCAGTGATTGTATTAGGAGAGAAATAGGAAGGAGGAATATATGAAAAAATGTAACTTATTGATAGTGTGCCTGTTGATGGCTACTACGTTGTTCGCGCAGAACACCCAATATCTCCCCATCAGCGTGGTGGTGGAGGAGCAGGTTGAACCTTTCCCCGCTACGGCGCATGCGCAGTTGAAGAACAAACTGACTCAACTGCTCACCAAGAACGGTGTCGCTTCGATGGACTATCTGGGGCAGTTCTTCCTGACGGCATTTGTGGTCCCGCAAACCAAAGATATTATTTCTTCGGCACCCAAGAAAATTTCGGAGACGATGGATATGACGCTTTATATCGCCGACTATACCAACAAGGTGATTTTTGCCAGCACCTCTGTGGCTATACGCGGTGTGGGCGAAACCGAAACCAAGTGCTATATGAATGCCCTCAAAGGTATGCCCCTTACCTCCCCCGACATAGAGAAGTTCGTGCGCGAGGGAAGAGACAAAATCATTGCCTACTACAACCACGAGGCGGAAAACATTATCAAAAAAGCCCAATTCCTGGCTTCTACCAAGCAATATGCCGAGGCACTGAGTCTGGTGGTCACCGTGCCCGCACAATGCGACAAGTATGAGGAGGCACTGCAAACGGGGCTGGCTATCTATCGGCAATACATGGATAATCAGTGTGCGATCAATCTGGCGGCAGCGCGGCAGGCATGGGCGGCAGAGCAGAATACAATAGGCGCACAGAAAGCTGGCGAATACCTTTCGCAGATACTTCCCGACGCCGCTTGCTACGACGAGGCAATGGGGGTATATCAAGAAATCAAAGGCAAGGTGTTGGACGACTGGAAGTTCGAGATGAAGAAGTATCAAGACAGTGTGGATGTGGAAAAGGAGCGTATCAACGCTATGCGCGAAGTGGGCGTGGCGTATGGTCGCGGGCAACAACCTACCACTACCAATATCGGTTTCCTGAGATAGAATATGAGACGATATAGTTTCTTTATTGGCTTGGTCATTGCTTTGCCCTTGTTGGCGCAGAGCAATGACCAAGCGCTTAATTACAGGCGCAATGCGTTGGCGACGATGTTGGTCTTCCACCCCGAGGATGAGTTCGGGCGCAACATCTACGAAGCATTTGATAGCCTGCCGCTGCCCGATAAGTACGACGACCAAAATGTTGGCTTGCGTGTTATCGACAATAGTCAGATTGTAGGCGTGCAGCGAAACGACACCGGTTTCTACAAGGCTACCTACGGACACCCGTTGTCAACTATTGAGATCCAAAAGAACGCTATTGCCATAGAGAATCTGCTCAACAATGCAGGGATAGGCAAGCGGTTAGTTGCTCGTTGGTTCAATTTCCAAGGCGAATCGCTGGATGATGCCTTTTTCGACACCCAACTCATTCAGGAGCGCGGACAATACAACGCCTCCGATGTGGATGTGGCAGTCGCCCTGCAGACAGTGCGAGGGGTGGCAGCATTGTCCGATGCGGGCGAGGAACTGATAAGTCAGACGTTTGTATTGGTCAACGACATCACCTATGTTACTGCCGAGCAGGAGGCGGAGGTCGCGAAAGCAACGCTCTCTGTCTTGGGAAGCATAGTGGATGCCCTCTTTGGCGGCGACACGGGCAAAAATCTGGCAAGCACCGCCGGTGCCATTGCAGACAGTTTTACGGGGTTTAAGGTAAAGACACACAGTTACTTATACCAATTGGACTGGAACGACTCCATCGCCAATATCTTCTATACCACTTATTATACCGCTACGCCCGATTCTGCCAAGATAATGGCTTTCATGGACGATAACTCGCTTTTCCGCGTGCGCTATGTGGCACACGAATACGAGTTTGACAAGAAGAGTACGCTCAAGGGGCAGTATGAGCGTTCCGAGTTGGTCAAGACCATCTGTGCACGCTCTATGGATAAGAACATTGTAGCGTTAGCCAAACAATATGAGGATTTTAAGGTTAAAACTCCTGTTTATTCGGTATTATACAACGACAAAGGGCACATACAAGGCTATGCGGCCAAGATTGGTATGAAAGAGGGAATTTCCGATAAGAGCAAGTTTCAAGTGGTACAGCGGGTGATTGATACCAAGACGGAAAAAACCACTTACAAGTATGTTGCTACCGTTAAACCTATAAAAGGCAAAGTATGGGACAACCGTTATAATGCGGTGATAGAGCAGGGGCAAGGTTCAGATCTTTCCTATACTACTTTCAAAAAGACCTCCGGCGGTGAAATTCTCCCGGGTATGCTCCTCATTGAAGGCAAATACCGCAAAGTAACGGAATAAAAATGATGCGCCTAAAAAGAGATTGTTCTATGCAGGACAATCTCTTTTTTAGTGTGTTTCCAATTGTTGGATGACCTGTTGTGCCAGGTTTGCAACAGGTGTTTTCCCGTCATTGCATAGCACGATGTCAGCCATACGGGCGCGATCATCGTCGCCCATCTGCGAATGAATACGCGCGAGGACGGCGGCGATATGCTCTTTGGAATGGGAACCATGGTAGTCGCGTTGCAGAGTGCGCTCAAGGCGAATCTCTTCGGGCGCGGTAACGGCTATCACCTTGTCGCACAGCGTGTTAAGTTTGCTCTCGAAGAGAATGGCACACTCTACGAAATGGGTTTTCGGGTCTTGTTCTCGGCTCCATCTCTTCAGGTCGAAAGCCACAGCGGGGTGGACGATAGCGTTCAGTTTCTCCAATAGGTCGGGGTGGTGAAACACCTGTTTGGCAACGCGGTCAGTACGATAGACGTCGCCCTCGTAGATGTCCGAACCGAAAAGGGTCTCTATCTGTGATCGCACCATCGGGTTCTCCACTATGATACGTTTGGCCTCCGCATCCGTGTAATAAACGGGATACCCCAACTGTTCTAATTGCTTGGCGATGGTCGTTTTGCCGCTCCCTATACCGCCGGTAATGCCGATTAACATAATCTTGATTCTTTAGAGTGTAACATCAGAACTGGAAATAGATAAATGGTTGCATATCTGCCGTAATAAACTGATATATAACGAATACCGCCACCACAACGCATGCCATGATTGCCCATAGCGGCAGGCAGGCAAAATGTATTCTGTACCATTGTTTCCATTTTGCGGGCAACCAATGTATCGCCATTCCCGCCACAAAAAGCAGAACCACTCCCCTGTATTCTACCAGAAAAGCAGGAATGATACTTGAATTCCACGCCCCGCCTATCTGATTAACCATATTGGTCGCCGTCTCCCAAGCCTCTTGGTTGGCAGTGGCGGGGTCGAGATTGCTGCCCGAGCGGAAAAACAGACGCGTGAACGTGATAAACGTGAATGTCTGCAACACTGCCCAACAGCGCGAAAGTCCACCCCTAAACCCTCTTTCAGAGGAGGCTTCAGAGTATTTGCGCACCCCCTTTCTGAAGGAAAAGTGGCAGAGGAACCTAACTGCCGTCCCCACCCAAAGAATGATAGCCCACACCATAAACAGGCGCAGAACAGGCAACTGCCATATATGGTCGGAGACGATGAGCAGAATAGTAAGCAGCGTCATCAGCCCCATACGCACGTACCAATTCATTATCCGCCAGAACTTATTTACTATCATACCCACGCCGTTCAGTCCGCCCCAAATCATAAAGTTCCAACTCGCCCCGTGCCATAGTCCGCCCAACAGCATGACAATGAATGAGTTGAGGTTGGCATAGAGCAGTTGGCGATGGTCGGGACGAAAAATAGCCACCAACAATACCACCACTGCTATCGTCAGAATAACCACTGCGGCTGCCCATGAACCTGTCAGCACCAACGCCACCAATGCAATCAGTGCTATCCAAAAATATGTGCCGAAAGTGGCGTTGCGATTGCCCCCCAACGGGATATACAGATAGGTCTTGAGCCACCTGCTAAGCGAGATATGCCAACGTCGCCAAAACTGTTGCGGGTTCTCGGCTTTGTAGGGCGAATCGAAGTTCTTGGGCAGGTAGAAACCCATCAGCATTGCCACACCGATAGCAATGTCAGTGTACCCCGAGAAGTCGGCATACACCTGTAGCGAGTAAGCAAAAAGCGCAAACAGATTCTCAAATCCGGAAAATAGCAATGGGTTGTCAAACACGCGGTCGATGAAGTTAACTGCCAGATAATCACTGAGAATAATCTTCTTCGCCAATCCGTTCAATATCCAAAAAACCGCTATGCCGAACTGTCGGCGGCTGAGACGGAAAGGACGGTATAGTTGCGGAATAAACTCCTCCGCACGCACTATCGGTCCTGCCACCAACTGAGGAAAGAACGAGACATAAAAACCGAAATCTAGCAGATTGCGCACCGGACGAATACGCCCATGAAACACATCGGAGGTGTAGGAAATCACCTGAAATATATAGAAACTGATACCTACGGGTAGCACAATCCTATCCACACAAAAACGCCCGCTCTCGGAAAAGCCGTTGCCTATATAGGCAAAGAGGTCAAACACTTCCAACCGACACCCGAACATATCATTAAGCATGTTCGTAAAGAAATAGGCGTACTTGAAATAGGCCAACAGCCCCAAATCTATCACCACCGAAAGCACCAACCACCACCGTGCGCTGCGCATGTTCTCTTTTACCCTGTAACGCCCTATCTGCTTGGCTATCAGCCAATCAGAGAGGGTAACAAATGCCAAAATCAGCAGAAAAAGACCGCTTGTCTTGTAATAAAAGAACCACGATACGAACATCAGAAAGATGTTGCGCAGGTGCAGGCGTCCGGTGCCTCGCGCATGCGGAAACGCTTCCATGATCAGCGCGAACACGGCATATACGATAGCAAAAAACGCCCAAAAATAGAACTGCGTAAATAGCAGCGGACTATTGCTGTCGAAGGCAAATATATGGTGCAAAAATTGCATATTGTTCAGACCAATTTGTTAAATTTAGAAGCGGATAGTGCATTACTCAAAATCAGATACGCAACCTCATCATTCATCATTATCATCCCGCTCTACCCTCATAATTCATAATTAAAAAGTCAGGAGGATGTCAGGTGGATACAATGTAAATATCATTCATCATTCTTAATTATTATCCCGCTTTGCCCTCATAATTCATAATTCAAAATTACCTAAAATCCATTCCGCAAGTTTCTCCCCCGCTTTTTCTGCTCCGCACCGAGTAAAATGCACTCCGTCAGACCCCGCCCAACCGCGTTTCTGCCATTGTATCATGCTGTTTTTCCCACCCATCGCTTGATAGAGAGAGTAGTACCCTATCTGTTCTTCTTGTGCCATCTTTGCCAATTGCCGGTCCATATAGGGCAGGAGCGGATAGGTCTGTGCCTCACCGTCTATCAGCGTAGTCATATCGCTCGGACCAACAAACAGAATACTTGCCTCGGGGGCACAACTGCGCACGTATTGTACCTGTTTCCGCAGTTGGTTCACTATCCCGCGAATGGTAGAAGGCTGCTCGTTATAAGGTATTGCATTTCCGCCGAACTGCATGATAATCAGTCGTGTACGTGTCTCGCGGTAGAAACGACTGAGTTGTTCTTGCGATATGTCGGTAAACACGGTTCCCAAGCAACCGCGCATCGGGATATTATCCACTATCACACCCGTGGGGGTCTCTAACGATAGCCCATATACCTCTCCTCGCCCAAGCAGCGTCAGGCTGTAACGCGTCGTGCTATCTCTCAAAACGAGCATACGCGAGGAGGGTAGGGTATCGCCACGCTCACTCACCACACGTATATCGCCCTCGCTCCATACCCGCACGCGGTTGAAATACCGTTCCGGGTGTTTCTCTTTGCTCATTGGTTCTACAACAAGGCTGATATGTTCCGACCATGCGAGAAGTGAGTCGTTCATCAACGCCACTTGCCCCATCGGACCATACTTTCCGTCTTTTCGCCGCATCGATTTGGGTCCGTACACCAACTGCCTTTTCGGTCCCTGTTGGATACTTTGTATCTTTCCGTTTATCGTTACCACCTGATGAATCGTGCGGGTGGGGATAGTCTGATGTAGCGGAATCAGCCCCACGCCACCGCCACCGTATTGTGCTTGCAGTCGCCGGCGCAGCATAAGCGTCATGCGGTCCTCCTCTATCTGCGAATCACCGTAATGCACCACCCGTATGCTATGTTCTTCCGCCTCCGCCAACGAGGAATAAAAAGCACTCAGATATGTGCGTGTATCTACAGCAGGGTGGTTTTGATGAAGAGTTGTATCCCGGGTTTGCGTTTCGAAGTTATTTGCCCTGTTCTTTCCCTGTTCTTTCCCAGAGGATAGCGTATCTTCTGCCAAGTCTTTGTCCTGAATATTCTTGAAATCTGTATCATCAAGATATTCTGTTTCCTCTGCCGGTAATTCTTCCTCTTCCGTGGATTGCGTATGGTCCATGTCTAAAACCGATGCCAATGTAGTCCATCTCAGTTCGAGCCAACCGATATGGATATTATCCTTAGGGAATACTACACACAGCCCCCCGAGGAGAGCAATACAAAGCCAGATAAACAGAGCAATACGACGGGGCAGCATGGATAATCAGGAATAAAATATAATGTAGTAGATGTCAGAAATACATTTTCCCTGCAAAGGTACAACTAATTATCCGTACTGCCAAATACGGAATGCGTTTTGTCTTCGCAGCAAGCGCCTTATAGGGGGCTTAGGGTATATTAACCTGAAAACAAACAAGACAGATTAAGGAAAACGGACGACTTATTTTTTCCACAGTGCTTTGGTGAAGAGGAGTAGGACGGTGAAAATCTCCAGACGGCCGATGAGCATGACAAATGTCATTGTCCACTTAGCCACGACGGGGAAATCGGCATAGGTGCCCACAGGACCAAAATGCCCAATACTGACTCCCACATTGCCTATACCTGATACTGCGGTGCCGATAGCCTCGTCGAATGCTACCCCCGTGGCACAGAAAATCAGTACCGCAATGCCGATGATGGTGATATAGAAAAAGAGGAACGCCATCACATTGCTAATCGTCTGTTCGGAGACCGAATGACCATTGAATCGCACGGGCAAGACGGCGTTTGGGTGGATACGTCGTTTGAGTTCGGTCATTGCGCTCTTGGCGAAGATACCTATACGCACCCATTTGATACCGCCACATGTACTACCAGACGAGGCTCCGGTGAACATTATAAAGAAGACCATTGCCCAGAATAATTTGGGCCATGTCATATAGTCGCTTGCTGCAAAGCCCGTGGTAGTCATGGCTGACACCACAGTGAAGAAACTCTTTCGGAAAGCCCTTTCTGCATCCAAAAAGAAGTCTGCATCTACAATAAACTGATTAGGTATAGGCTCTATAAAATTGTAGTGCAAGAATAGTCCTGTACTCAGCACTATGGTGCACAATGCCACCGCACCTGCATACCACTGAGTTTCTTCGTCATGGAGCAACCGCGTTGGTTTGCCACGAAACAGAAATATCAATTGTGTGAAATTGATTCCCGAAAGAAACATAAATATAGTGATAGTGTATTGAATAGCGGGCGAGTAGTTGATGATACTGGCATTCTTCGTGGAGAAACCACCCGTGGCTATAGTGGACATCGAGTGGCACACAGAATCAAACCCATCCATACCGAGCAACCATAAAATCCCTGTTTCTGCCATAGTCAGAAAGATATACATACCCCACATGTGTTTGGCAGTATCGGCAATACGAGGCGACAGTTTCTCATAACTGACGCCCGTAGCCTCGGCGGCGTACAACTGCATACCGCCCAAACCGAACATTGGTAATATCGCCACACTGAGGACGATAATCCCCATACCGCCAATCCAGTGGGTCATAGCACGCCAAAGGAGTACACCATGCGTCATTACCTCCACATCGGGGATGACGGATGCCCCTGTGGTGGTAAGACCTGACATTGTTTCAAACCAACAATCAGTGATTGTAAGCATTGCCCCGCTCAGCCAATAGGGCAACATTCCGAAGATAGAATAGACCACCCATACAGTTGCTACAATCACATATCCTTCGCGTTCCCCCACGTGTTTGGTTGCCTCGCGTCCGCATACACATAGTAGCAGACCGCCCAACAGTGTGATGATGGTGGATACCACGAAGGCCCCCGTGTCAGGGTCGCGATAGCCCCACGAGACACAGGTAGGTATCAACATAAAGAGCGACTCGATACAGAGCAGCACTCCCATCGTCTTGATGACCAATCGCCAGTTAAAAGTCCGCGTCATAGATAATCCGTCTTTGCTCTTTTATTTGAAGAAGTGTTCCAGTCGGCGCAGCACATGCTTTTTGCAGAACACCACCACTTGGTCGTTGGCGATGATACGTGTCTCGCCGTTGACCAACACTCCCTCGCCTGCGCGCACGATGGCACCGATATTCGTATCTTCGGGCAGTTCCATATCGCGCACTTTTTCCCGCGTGATACGACTTCCCTCTTTCGCGATAAAAACCACTATTTCGGCATCGGCGCTGGTTAGGTTGTGGATATTCAGCACACTCGCATCCAGCAACATTTGATAGATATAGGATGCGGCGATAGTCTTTTTGTTGAGCACCGTGCCGATATCCAAAGCCTCCGCCATAGGGATATAGTCGATATTCTCCACCTCGGCGATGGTCTTTCCCACTCCGAAACGCTTGGCTGCCAAGCAGGCGAAGATATTTGCCTCGCTGCTGTCGGTAACCGCTACAAAGGCATCGGCATCTTGTATGCCCTCCTCCTTGAGGACCGTCATATCCGACCCGTCGGCATTGATAATCAGCGCATGCGGGAGTTTCTCCGACAGTTGGGTGCATACCTCGCGGTCTTTCTCCAGAATCTTGATATTCAGGTCTTCGGGGAGTGCCAACGCGGCTTTGCGCGTGATACGCGAACCTCCGAAGAAGATGATGTTGTGTATATCTCCTTTGTGCTTTCCCAACTGCTCTCGCAGGAAATCCATCTCCTCGCGGTTGCAGACCACATACACTACATCGCCCGCCAACACTTGGTCGCTACCACGCGGGATAATCGTTTCGCTTTCACGCTTGATAGCCACAATACGGAATCGACCGTGGTTGTAGATACCCGAACTGAAAGTCTTGTTGACCACCGCCGCGCCCTCGCGCACTTTCACGACGCATAGTTCCATCGCGCCATGGCAGAGAGAGAGGTGAAACCGCATCCAGTTGGTGCGCAGCGACTCCTCTATCTCGTTGGCTGCCAACACTTCGGGGTAGATGAGGTGGTTCAGCCCCATCTGCTCAAAGAGACCTTTGTTGCCGGGCAGCAGATACTCGTAGTTGTCGATACGCGCCAGGGTACGCTTTGCACCTAACTGATTGGCAATCAGGCACGAAGTGATATTCTCGGTCTCGACGGGGGTAACGGCGATAAACAAATCGACGTTCTTCACCCCTATATCCTGCAAATCGTGGATAGAAGTGGGGCTGCCGACCTTGGTCAGCATATCATAATCGGCGTCCAAGAACCCCAAGCGCTCTCTGCTCTCGTCCAACAGGCTGATTTCCATCTCCTCTTCCGACAGCAACTTCGCCAAGTGGGTCCCCACCTCTCCTGCTCCTACAATGATAACACGCATTTGGTATATTATAATGTATATGTAATACTAATTCTGTCGCAAAGATACGCCAAAAAGATGATGTACACAACATCTATCGGTCTTTTACCCAATTACCAATAAGGGTTTCTGTATATTCTATAAATTTATCTTGTAATGCTCGTCCATCTTCTTTGCAAAAGATAGATTTTTTGCCTTTGGGGATACGGATTATGCTTAAATGTGTGCAACCATGGAACGCATCATATCCAATACTTGTTACGCTGTTGGGGATAATGATAGAGGTCAGTCCTGTGCAACCATCGAACGCAGACCTTCCAATACTCGTTACGCTGTTGGGGATAGTAATGGAGGTCAGTCCTTTACAACCACTGAACACATACTCTCCTATACTTGTTACGCTATCGGGGATAGTGATGGAGGTCAGTCCTCTGCAACCATCGAACGCAAACTCTTCAATACTTGTTATGCTATCAGGGATAGTGATGGAGGTCAGTCCGGTGCAACCACTGAACGCATACTCTCCAATACTTGTTACGCTGTTGGGGATAATTATAGTGTTACAACCTTTTATTAACTTATTTGTCGCTGTTTCTATGATGGCATTGCAATTCTCACGGCTATCGTACACAGTATTTCCATTTTTAACGATAATTGAGATAAGTTCACCGCAACCACCGAACGCAGACCTTCCAATACTTGTTACGCTATTGGGGATAGTGATGGAGGTCAGTCCTGTGCAACCATAGAACGCAAACTCTCCAATACTTGTTACGCTATCGGGGATAGTGATGGAGGTCAGTCCTCTGCAACCATAGAACGCAAACTCTTCAATACTTGTTACGCTATCGGGGATAGTGATGGAGGTCAGTCCTCTGCAACCATAGAACGCACCATCTCCAATACTTGTTACGCTATCAGGGATAGTGATGGAGGTCAGTCCTGTGCAACCTTCGAACGCAGACTCTCCAATACTTG
>SAMEA104315427__coassemble_450_pt1 | contig 44343 bp, 39 predicted proteins | sample SAMEA104315427__metabat2_high_PE_027 | metagenome-assembled genome bin SAMEA104315427 (sample SAMEA104315427) | gut metagenome | biome: Monkey gut; feature: monkey-associated habitat; material: faeces | place: China | collected 2013
TTCGCCCGCAAAGATACAACTTTTTTCTTATATAATAAACATTTGTGCCAAAAAAATGTACTTAACGTGAGTTCGAAATAACGAAAACTTATAAAACAAAACGAACAAAAACTTGCTTATGGCGCAAGATGTGCTACGATTTGGGAACAAATACACGAAAAATTAAATCTAATATAGACAAATATATATAGGGGGAACGTTAATTCGGTTTGAACATGTAATTGACCATATAATTAGACCATTAATACACCTGTTAGGGGGACAAATACACGAAAAATTAAATCAAATACGGGCAAATGCATATACGTGGGGAGTATATGGGTAGTATCAGTGTAGCATCAAAGTATTGAGAAAGTATTCATATGTATCGGTTATGTATCGGTTATGTATCGGTTATCCTACACGCAGGTCGTGAGGAGACAGGGGCCAATAGAAGAACTTCAGCAAGGGATAAGCAAGGGATGAGCAAGGGATAGGAACCGGACAACACTGCATACGATATACCATCCCCTCATCCCTTCCCTGCCGCGCCGACAATCGTCAAGCAATAAAAAGGACTGCCTAACCTATGGTTAAACAGCCCTTCTTTTTTATAGAATTATATTCTATCTTTTTTGTAGTCGAGCATTGGCAGCCGTGTTAGTGCTGTCTTCGGGATAGCCTCCGAAACCGTACTTTCCGTCATACGTGAAGTGAATGGTAGAGCCATAGTGCGTCTTCACATCGCCCATGATAGAGATGACACTGTCATTCGGATAGGAAACGACCACTTGTCCGCTATCGAAATAGTAGGTGTCTTGCCAGTTTTCTGTTCCTTCTTCGTACACACCCATATAGGACGTTTGGTCTTGCTGATAGGTGGCGATATATCCGTCAGAGGCTGCCACAGTACCTTCTTTATAGGTTTTGTTAATCGGATAGGTGCCTGCTGTCAATGTATCGGACGCAAAGAAAGTGATGAGCATAAAGGTCTTGTTGTTGTCGAGTATGATGTTCACTTCGCCAAACTTAGTCTGGTCTCTGTCGTCAAAACCAATAAACTCCGTATAGACCTCATTGAAGGTCGTTGCTTCGGGAGGTTCATAGCCCCAACGTTGGTCCTGCCCGATAATATCAGTGGCTTTCATCACGTAGGTATGCCCCATATAGGTGATTCGTCCTTCGAGATTATATTTCTCGCCGCTCATACCCACCGTAATGCACATAGTATCAGGTAAAAGAAAGTCTTTCGACCCCGAACTTGGCGTGTAGTTGGGGATAAAATTGGAGTATTCCTTTCGCATATTGCCCTGTAGTAGTGCAAAATGACCTACGAAAGAAGCCTCTTTCGGACTAACGCAGAAAGTGGCGTAGTACTCGGTATCGGCGGTGTCGGTTCCTACGAGTACGAGGTTGTAATCGCCGTTAGGCACGTAGTAATCGATAAAACCAAACGTGTGGACACTTATGTAGGTTGTGTCGGTTTGGGGTGTGGGTTTGGGGTCCGGATTCATCGGCTTGTTCTCGCGCATGAAGACTCCCTCATACAGCACGGTTTTCTTCTCGTCCGTAGCCGTAACCGTTACTTTGATGGATGTCTTGTCGATGGCTTGCACATCTACCATCGGCGCATCGGCTGATGTAGCCGTGAATGTACCTTTGCCATTTGATGAGTTATACGCCAGCATTCCGCGTAGGTCTTTCACTACCCACATTGTGGGAGAGGCTATTTGCACAATGGCACTGTCGGTGGTGAGTACTTCCAACGAGGCGGAATAACCTGTTGTGGTGTTTTTAGAAACCCAGTAGCCTCTGATGTTTTCGGGATACCGGGTGAGTTTGTGGCAACCGACCATCGTCAGTGCCATAGCAGCCAAGGCTGCAATCCATGTTTTGTTCATACCTTACTGATTGTTTTTTAGTTTAACATATATTTTCGCTCGCACCGTGAGATATGCGGAAAGGGTGCAAAACGCGGCAAAGGTACAGTTTTTTATCTAACCATCCAAAAAATGTTGTGTTTTTCTCTGTGTATGCCTATAAAATACCAATTTTTAGGGATACGATTTGGCGTCATAACCCACAAAAAAGAGAGAGAACCATCATTGTTCCCTCTCTCAAATGTTACGATTTTAATCGTTTATCGTGTGTAGTTTTCCCACTTGGTGTTACGCATATCGCCGCTCTTGAGGAATTCCTCGTGCATAGCCAACGCGCAACTCAGTACGTGCGGTGTGTGCGCCGTCTTTGCCATAGCGATATACTCGTTCAGCATCGGGCGGTATTGCGGGTCCACACAGTTGTTGATAATCTCGTGCGCACGTTGGATGGGACTCTTTCCGCGCAAATCGGCGATACCGTGCTCTGTGATAATCACTTTCACACTGTGTTCGCTGTGGTCGAGGTGGCTTACCATCGGAACAAATGCCGAGATACAACCGCCCTTAGCCGTCGAAGGCGTGGTATAGATACTGATATACGCATTGCGGGTGAAGTCGCCGCTGCCACCGATACCGTTCATCATCTTCGTGCCGCATACGTGGGTCGAATTGATGTTTCCGTAGATGTCGGCCTCAAGGGCAGTGTTGATAGTGATAAGTCCTAAACGACGTGCCACTTCGGGGTTGTTGCTTATCTCTTGCGGACGAAGTACAATCTTATCGCGGAAGAAATCAATATGGTCGATGATGTCTTGCAGTTTGTCGGCACCTATCGTCAGTGAGCAACCGCTGGCGAACTTGATACGTCCCTCCTTCATCAGACCTACCACCGAGTCTTGAATCACCTCGGTGTACATCTCAAAGGGCGGAATATGTTTGTTCTCGCCGAGTGCGCCCAATACGGCATTGGCGATGTTTCCCACGCCCGACTGAATAGGAAGGAACGACTCGGGGATACGCCCGGCTTTCATCTCGTTTTCGAGGAAGAGAGCCACGTTGGCACCAATCTGTGCCGTCGTCTCGTCCAATGGCGAGAACTTGCCCACTTCATTCGGACGATTGGTTTTCACCACGGCAACTATCTTGCTTGGATCTACTTTGATATGGTCTGTGCCGATACGGTCAGACGGTTTGTAAACCGGAATCTCGCGGCGTTGAGGCGGGTCGAGAGGCTCATACAGGTCGTGCATACCGCGCATGGTAGCAGGCATAGCCTCGTTGAGTTCAACAATAATCTTCGGTGCCAACTCGCAGAATGTAAGCATATTACCCACACCGGCAGTGGGAACGATAACGCCCTCTTCGTCCACATAGCAAGCCTCAATGATAGCAAAGTCAGGGCGTTTCATAAACCCGTAGCGCAGGTCCTGTGCCAACTCGCTCAGGTGCATATCGAAGTAGTGTGCGTTCTGCGCGTTCAGTTCGTTGCGCAGGTCTTTGTTGCCCTGATAAGGGGTCCGGAAATCTATCGCGTGTGCGCGTGCCAAAGCACCGTCGCAACTATCGCCGGTCGAAGCACCGGTGTACATGCCAATCTTGTAGGGTTTGCCCTCGGCGTGGAGAGCCTCAGCATGATGAGCAATAGCGGTAGGAACATCTTTCGGGGCACCGGCAGGGGTGAAACCACCCATACCTACTACGGCTCCGTTGGGAACAAGAAGTGCAGCCTCGTCGGCTGACATAAATGGAAGTGCCATGATATTATGTTTTTTAAGTGACTATTCGTTTCTCAAAACGCTTGCAAAGGTACGCTTTTTTTTTGGAATACGCAAAGTCTGCTTATTCTCATCGCCGGAGAATTGACAAAAATCAAGTAGTATATTGTATAAACAAGGGTGTGTGTTCGTAGTATTGTCTGTTAGGTTCTGTCACGCAGAATCGATTTTTGATAGGTAAAAAAGTAGTCTAAAAGAATATAGTGGTAGGGGAGTGGTAGGGCAATACATCCGATACAGAACACTAAGTCTCCCCCCCACGAAAGAGGTTAAATTATTTCCGTAAAAGGTCGAAACAAAGCAAGAAACAAGCAGAGTATTTGGTAAAGCAAAAAAGAATATGTACCTTTGCAACATACAAAAACCGATACCTATGAAAAATCTCATTCCCAACACATCACCGGACAAAGCCGAATGGGTGGAGATTGGCCTCAATGGCATAACCACCGACAAAAGGTACATATCGGCTCAAATCCTCCATGCTGATACTCCGCAAGCACACAACACATTCGTGCATCCCGACAATATAACGCTGTGCAATTTTCGCGATGCACAAGTCAAGAACGGCAAACTGCTTGTTACCATTCCACTATTACCTATTGTAACTATCTCGTTATGACGAATAAACGAATACTTGTCTTCGCTGTCTGTGTTTGCCTGCTGCTCTCTGCGTGCCAATCGCCCGAAATAACAGAGCCGCAACCCGATATGGTAGAAAGCCAAGAGAACCTGTTAACGGATTTCATTCTCTCCAAGGCAGACAATCCCTCTCTGCGCGAAAACATCGTTTTCCATTTCGACAGCACAACACAGACTTTCTACTACCACACTCAGGAATGGATCGATTCCATACACCGGCTTATTCCGGTATTCTTTGCCGATGGCAATGCCTTCGCAAATAATCAGGAAATCATCACTGCCATCACACCGATAGATTTCTCCCGAAGACAGATTACTTGTCAAATACGCAAAGATAACACATACCGCAACTACACCATTGAACTGCGCTGCCCGCAAAGCACAGAATTGCCTGTTTTGAATATCCGGACCGACAATGGAAAAGGTATAACTAGCAAGACCGAATACAGTCGTGCTTCAGTTGACATCTACACCCCGGGGGACAGCCTGCCATACTTACAACAACGCGCCTATATACGCGGACGAGGTAATAGTACATGGTGGCTGAATAAGAAACCCTATCGCCTCAAATTAGATAAAAAAGCCCCACTTTTCGGTATGCAGCCGGCCAAAGTATGGGTGCTGTTGGCAAACGCTCTCGACCCCACCCTACTCTGCAACACCGTGGCATTGGAGGCAGCCCGCCGTATGGAGATACCCTATACCAACCATACGCAACCTGTAGAGGTATTCATCAATCGCCGCTACTATGGTTCGTACGTCTTAACCGAAGCCGTACAAGTCAAAACGAACCGTATCCCTGCAGATACACTTGCAGGCGGTTTCCTTGCCGAGTTTGACTCTAACTATGACGAGGCCTACAAGAAACACTCCCGCATTTTTGCTCTGCCCGTAATGCTGAAAAACCCAGAGACCCCAACGGCCCTCAATAGCGTACTGCATATAGTCAATTCGTTGGAAGATATACTCAGTAGCACTCCCGCATACACCGACTATGCACAACTGATAGATGTGGAATCGGTCATACAATATATGTTGCTAAACGAGGTGGTCAAAAATGGTGAACTATGCCACCCCAAGTCCGTTTTTGCCTATCGTATCAATCAGACTGATGTTCTTCACATCGGACCGCCGTGGGACTTTGATTGGGGATTTGGCTATCAGGGGTCCGATTTCCACTATTTTATCGGTTCCTCCAAACTAATGCTCAATGCCTATAACACATACGAGCCGGGAAGCAAATTCTTCTGCTCGTTTCTCAAAGACCCTGTATTCTGCAGTATGTATGCCGCACGTTGGCGAGAGATAGAGCCTCTTCTGCAAGACATCGACCAATACATCTACGACCAAGCCTATCTCCTGCGCTACTCGCAAGAAGAGAATGCTATCCGCTGGGGACAAACACATATCAATTACGATACACAAGTCGTTTTAATGGCGGATTTTCTTCGCAAACGTATAGCAGCAATGAGCCAAGCATTTCTACAATATGAATAAGTACAATTGTTGCATAATCGATATTTTTTGTATACCTTTGCACCTACTATGAGAAAAACACTAACCTTTCTATTCATGATATGGGCGACAATAATGTCTGCCTATTGTGCCAACACCACTTGGCATTTTCGCCCGATACATTCCACCAACATACTGCCTACCAACGAGGTACGCAAACTTTATAAAGATAGTGACGGATTTATCTGGATAAGCACCAACAACGGATTGGTACGCTACGACGGATACACCTACCTCTCTTTCCGCTACCGGGGATCGGAGCAGTTGCTCAGCGGAATGTGTAGTGCCTTATGCGAAGACAATCATCAGCGACTATGGGTAGGTACCAATAACGGACTCTTTGTATTGGATAAGAGCAAAGGCATTATCTCTAAAATTGATTTTCCGACACTCTGCTATAGTCGTATTGAAGCCATAGTTAACGCCCCAAACGAAAACCTGTATATCGCTACCAATACTGGTTTGTACGTCCACAATACCGCCACCGACAGCACCATACATTGTACCGGCGATGAATGGGGCATACCCGCAGTGGATATGAAGACACTCCTGCTCGACAAACAAGGGCAACTCTACATTGGTACATGGTCCAACGGACTAATGCGATACGACCTCAACAAACGACGACTTTACCGCTACGATAAGATCCCGGCTTTGCGCTCCTCGCACACGCTCTTTCTCGATACAACCAACCGTCTTTGGGTCGGCACATTTGGAAACGGACTTATACTGCTCACTACGCCGTATGATATGCAGGGACAACCCTATCAATGCTTTGAGCATATAGAAAAGGACCCAACCTCACTATTGGACAATATTGTCTACTGTATTGCTCAGGAACCCGTATCGGGCAATATTTGGATAGGTTCGCGTGCCGGTCTGAGTCTGATGGTAGAAAAAAAGAAGGGAACGGAATTTATCAACTTTGCTCCAACATTAGAAAACAATGCTCTGCCGTATAACGAGATAAATGCCCTGCTTGCCACACAAGATATGCTCTACCTTGGTTCTTACGGAGGCGGGCTGTTCGGTATCGATCTCTACAACCGGCAAGTAAGCAACGACCCGCTCTATTCTCTCAGGAAAAAATATGGTACGGCCTCTATCAATAGTATCTATGAAGATGACTCACAGCCGGTCTTCTGGTTGGCATTGGCGGGATACGGTCTTATTCAATACAATATCCGCACCGGTCGGTACCATTCATACAAAGACATACCCGCTTTAGCAGGTTTCAAAAACCTGCGCCGCACTACCTATATCGGTAAACGCGAACAAACAGGTGAACTCTATTTTGCGACTGAGGGCGGAGTAATATTATACAACTCACAAACACAAGTTGCCAAACCATACTCGAAAATATATAATGAAAATATAAAAAGAGATATGGTGGACGACTTCATCAACTATGTTACCACCGACCGCCATGGGCAACTCTGGCTTGCCACACGTGCCGATGCAGGTTGCCTTACCGAAAACGGCTACACGCCCGTCAATAGCATGCTGGCTGACGGACAGACACCCATGCCGCAAAGCAACATATCCGCCATTGCCTGCGACAGACAAGGAAATATCTATATTACTTCTCGTACTGATGGAGTTTATTTTGCAACCTCCACTCCTAACGGGCGATTCTCGCTCCCCGCCACCACACACTGCCAGTTGCGGGCGGCGAATGTGTATTTATTGACTCTAAAGACCGCGTATGGATAGGTACAGAAGCAGGATTGCTCCTTTTCAACGAAACAACCCAAGCCTTTGAACCATGCAACTACGAATCATTCCGCTTCTACAGCGACTATGTAGTCAACGCGATCTGGGAAGACCATAAACAAAATATCTGGCTCGCTACCAACAAGGGGGTCTTTGCTATAAAACCCACCGACAACCACACCACAGAGTATATGAATATCTTTACCTGCGAGGATGGTCTGTTGGACGATTGTTTCCACCGCAACTGCTATTCGCCTTCTGCCAAAGGTAGTATCGTCTTGGGAGGAGCCAACGGTGTGAGCCGTATTGATGCTGTTGAAACACACGAAGTATATACTCCCGCTCATTTGGCACTCACCGACTTCCGCATTTACAACCATTCATTGCGCGAACTCTCGCCCGCCGACGCTGCCAAGATAACTACCGAAGCCATCGATGCGGCACACCGCGTAACGCTTACCCACCTGCAAAACAATTTCACCATCGATTTTGCACTGCTCAACCATCGAAATCCGCAGAACAACCGATATGCGTATATGCTCGAGGGTTACGACCACGATTTCAACTATGTGGACGCACAACACCGCTTTGCCTACTACAACAACCTGCCTTCCGGCACCTATCGTTTCCGTGTACGTGCTTCCTATGCCGGCAATAGTTGGGCAGAACGAGAGTTTCCACTCGAAATATGTATTCTGCCGGCTCCATGGCGCACATGGTGGGCGTACTCACTCTATACCATCGCTGCCATCGGACTGCTGTTGCTCATATCGTTGATGTCGGTACACCGTATCCGTATAAAACAGGAGGTACAAAAGAAAGACCTTGAGAAACGACAGGCTGAAGAACTGACACAAGCCAAGTTACAATTCTTTACCAATATCACACACGAGTTACTCACTCCACTCTCTATCATTATCGCTGTCGTGGACGAACTGAAACAACAAAAAAGCACCGACAGCGTTAAAGCACAAGAGTATGACCTTATCTCTGTCAATGCTACACGCCTAATGCGTCTTATACAACAGATACTCGAGTTCCGCAAAGCCGAAAGCGGCAACTTGCGGCTCAAAGTGGCAGAAGGCAATATATCGCAGTTTGTCATACAATGCGTATCGGCGTTTGCCCCATTGGCACATAAGCAGGGACTTACTTTCTCGTGCAATCAACCAAAGCAACCTATCATCGGATATTTCGACTCCGATAAACTCGACAAAATACTATATAATCTGCTTTCCAACGCCTCCAAATACAATCGTCCAAACGGCACAGTGTGCGTTACCCTCAGCACACGCAATAGTAACAATACACTGGAACTCAAAATAATGGATACGGGTTGCGGAATGACCGAAGAAGCAAAGAAAAATATGTTCAAGCGTTTCTACGACGGCGAATATCGTCAACACCACACCATTGGTTCAGGTATCGGACTGGCATTGGTTAAGAATCTTGTTGATCTCCATCACGGGCAGATATTTGTGGATAGCATTCCTGAGAAAGGCTCTACATTTACCATCCTGTTGCCTATCTGCCGTGAGGAATACCTGGAATCGGAAACCGGCAACCACAAGCCCCTCATTATCCATCCTGAAGCAGTCAACACACCTACCTTCACCATATCTACCATGTCGGACGAACCGCAAGAGGAAATAACCCCACAGAAGACACATATCCTCTTTGTTGATGACAACGAAGACCTCGTCTATATCATCCGACAACACCTCGCCCATACCTATCGGGTAGCCACCGCTTCGTCCGCCGAGGAGGCACTAAAAATCCTTCAAACCGACCATACTATATCGCTTATCATCTCCGACATCGTCATGGATGGGATGAACGGTTACGACTTCTGTGCCATACTCAAACAGACGCTCGAATACAGCCATCTCCCCGTCATTCTGCTTACTGCAAAGCAAACCGCCGAAGATCAGATCGTCGGTTATAAAATTGGCGCAGATGCCTATCTGACTAAACCTTTCGATATTCAGGTGCTTGACGCTATAATTGCAAACCTGCTCCAGAAACAGCAGAAACAGACCATCGACTATCGCCACCAACTGGTTTTCGATGTCAAGGAAATGAACTATACCTCCATCGACCAACAATTCCTCCAACAGGCTATCGACTGCGTTCACAGCCATATCAACGATACCGAATTCGGTTTGAGCGAGTTCAGCAACGAGATGAATATATCACGCAGTACCTTGGCGGAAAAACTCAAGACCCTGACCGGGCTCACCCCATCCGATTTCATCAACGATATCCGTCTGCGTACCGCCTACATAATACTGGAGAAAGATCGTACCATTCGTATCTCAGAATTAGCCTATTCGGTCGGTTTCAACGACCCCAAATACTTCTCCACCCTCTTCCGCAAGAAGTTCGGTTTCTCACCCAACCAATTTCCCAAAGACGGACAATCTATAGAAAGAGTGGGTGATTAGTGGGTGATTCTGCTTAGGATAGGTATCTTCTGCCACGTATAAATAGTGCAGAAACCGCAGCACACACCAGTAGCGGACACAGCGCATCACCTATCGGTGCGCGACTCGGCACACCGGGCGAACGCCGGACAGGCTGTGCTGACGGAGTCTCGTACTGCACAGCGTACAATGGTTGCATGGCAGCAAGTGTACCATTATCTATTTCCGAAGCCACGGTACGGATTGTCCCGTTTGCCACTACCATAGGTGCTGTTTGATAGGTCGGAACTGACAAAGACACACCATACGCCACAGCGCAGGTATTCACGTTTCCGAAAGACGGCATTGTCTCCACACTCCTCATCTCCTCAAACATATCGCCACATGCATTCCCGCCCGGAACGTACGCATCAGACGTGCAGTAGCATGCATTCGATGCCAACGCACTCACAAACGACAAATATAATAGAATTAATTTCAATCAGTTATAGGTTCAATAGTGTACAACTTTAGTACTTGTATTTCCATTGCGCAAGATATACACTCCTGCCGGCAGCCCTGTTGTAGAAACCGCACCATTGGCAGCCTTCCGTAGCAGCACACCGCCAATCGTATATAAAGCAACGGGCTGTTGGGTGTCGCACATAGAGACAGGTACATCGGTAGGCACGGTAGGAGTTGTCTTTTGCGGACGCTCGGTCAGTACACGAAAACGATTGGAATTATCAGTTTTCGGAGTAGCATAGAATACATACCGTCCGCCCTCTGTAATCGCCAACACTGAATCATTTTCTGTATCTTGCAGGTAGAGAGAATCGCCAATCAATGAAGTGAAAGTCAACACATAATTATCATCCTCTCCGGCTGCAAACCCGATATACGTGCTATCAATATGGTCAGTAGCCGCCACCTCCGCTTTGCCGAACGAAGCACTGATATACAGGTTAGCCAGTCCGTCCGCCACCTGTTTGATAGCATCGTATCCATTATCATATCCCTCGCTATACAATGTATCCTCAAACAGATAGATTCGGTCTGCACCGCTATGCGAACTATTCACCTGAACACGCAATCGCCGTTCCGCCACATCCGAACCGTGTCTCTGCACCCGCATCGGCTCGTTCATTCGTGCGCCCTGCGCATTCCAAACATGCTTCTCGTAATCCAGATGTATCATCGCCCCGTCGGTATTGGCAATCACATATACCCCCTGCATAGGCGGAATGGTCGTGATGTCGTATCGGCTGTCATACTTGTCGGCAAGGAGCACGGGTATCGCGCCATAATGCCCCGGTGTATTATCGCCGTTTCCGCCAAGATTTGTGCTATCGCTTTCCCCTGCGTTCCATTGGTTCCATGAACCGGCATTGAACAGATAGAACGTGCGTTCTATCCCCTCGTCAAAATCCGCCACGGTAAAGTTCTTCACATCTATCGGCGCAACGTAACTATTGGCAAACACATTATCGCCCGTTGCTTTGTGCGATAACACTATATCGTGGTTCCCGTTAATCAACTGCCCCGATAGAGCATAAGTCGGTTGTCCGTATTGCGTAATCGTGTAGCCCGCAAAAGGCACCATATCAAAGGCTCCGGTTTGTTCTATCCATCCCTGTTGCTCGTCCCAGCGGGAAATCCACGTCCGACCGTTCTTGTCGAAATACACCCCCGCCGCAGGTGCCCCCACATACTGCCACGTTGCATCTTTGTCCACACCGGTATCCAAAGTCGATTTGGTAGTGTAAAGCACCGTGGCTTCAGGCATAGCCGTCTCCGCCGCGGGCGACATACGGAAGAACCCTGCTCCCTTGCTATTGCTCTCAATAATCAAATTATCTTTGTTAGCCCCCGTGATACCGCCTGCATACACCGTCAGTCCGCCCGTCGAAGCAATGGTTATCTTGCCCCCGTCTCTCAAAAGAATGCTATATGCCTCCGTATGAGTGGTAATCGTTACAGGTTGCGCTATCTCCACGGGTGTAGCCGCAGTAGGCAATAGTCCGTGGTCATGCCGCATATTGTATGTCCAAAGCGTGGTTTTACTCCAATCGCCCTCCTCCACATCAAAAGAAAGTGTGTCATCCAATGCCACATTCAGTGTTACAGGCACTTCCACCTGTCTTCCGTCTGCCGTTCGGAAAACGATTGTATCTTTGCAATTTAGCGGCTGTAGAGCATTACCTTTCAGCACAAACGTGTACACCCCATAATCCCCACAATTGTTCGCCACCGTCTCTTGCGGCACCAACATCGCCACACCGCCATGATGCTGCGTCAGCGAGTATTGTACCAATGGCACATCGGAATACTGCACCCGTATCGTGTCCGAAAACGGACGATTGATCAATGTCTCTACATTCACCTCCGTAGTCGTAGTGGTCAAGTACGATTTCTGCGTTACCTGTACATATCGGATATACTTTCGCAATGTTGCACCTGTCTTTGTGGCAAAGCGTATGTGCGTTGTACCTTCCGGAATCGCATACGGACCATATTTTGCGTAAGAAGTAGTCAGAGCGGGATTCTCCAAGTCTGACCAGTTTGTACCATTATCTATGGAATACTGCACATAAAAATAATTAAAGCCTCCCAATTGTCGATATGCCTCAAATGTTAATTGATCGCCTTCACCCGTAAGTGGTATGGCATCCGTTACATTTATGGTAAATATACTCTGCTCGTCAGGGGCATAGAGTGCCAAAGTGCCACAAGGCTCACCATTACGATTTGCCCGAACCTCACGCATAGCGGTTGCCGTAGCATAGATATCACTCTCCACCGTAGTGGCATGTATATTGGTTATGCCGACCGCCTTGATATGAATAGAATATGTTCCGTCTCCATTATCTACCACTTCTGCCATATCCGTATCATCTATTATATATTGTACAGCCACATCTGTTCGTTGCCCGAGGCTGTCCACTGCGTATGCCGTCAGCAGCGTAGCCTCGTCTATAGTTCCGTCTTCTGCAGCAATATACCCCATCAGATTTTGACTCCAACGGATACGTTGCTCACCTTTCGTGATACCATGCAACGTAACTGCCTTGCCGTCAATCGTCAACGTAGCACTATGCTCACCCAACGCACTATGCTTATAACGTACCTTCACTTTCGCCGTACCGTATTTCCCTATTTCCGCATTATTCTCTATCCATACCTCAAACTGATTGTCCGCATCGCCCTCCAAACTATACGCAAGTGCATTAGTATTACACCAATCCATCACAAATGTCTGTACCGTATCCCCCGCATTAAAATACACCAACCCGAAATCAACCGTCTTTCCTTGTACATCTTCCACATACTGCGCCATAGAAACCTTTATATCCTTGATGTATTTATATCCGGTAGCGCCTGTTTCTGTATAGAACTTTATTTTGGTAGCACGCTTGTCTAACTGCAAAGAATAATCTTTGTATTTATTTTTAGGAGAATACTCACTCAATAAATTACTCCACTTACCATCTACATATTGATCTACTCGTAAATCACCACTTGTATATTCAATAATCAATACTTTAATAGGCACACTCTTTGCCGAAAAAGTCAATATACTACCTGGTCCATTGAGATCATATTCCTGTTCCCAGATAGTACTTTTCTGCTGCTCCCCACTCACCTCCAGCACATAGTAACTCCCCGTAACACCCTCCGTACCGGGGTATTCCGACCATTCCGCATACATACAAACAGGTAAACATAGCAACACACATGCTAATACCCGCTTAACAACATTTTTTACGCACATCATAGTTAGTACCTTGTCGAGGAATATTCCTCTTCCATTTATTTTATAAAAACGGCGCAAAATTATGATTTATCCGCTAAATATACAAGTTTACAACCCAAAACAGGTACGATTATTAATAATCTACAACAATTTCGTAACACTCGTACCTCTATTTTCAGGACACCTTATAGCATAAAAAAGGCTACCTGGCAAACGCAGACAGCCCATTTTGTCCCCCCCTTAGCCTACCTTATGCTATCGGGTGTATGTGATTCATATGTGATTCGTATGTGATTAGGCGGTTTTTGCTTGTATTATAGAGAGTTATGTACAGACTCATTTTCCCCTTGCTCCAATCGGTGCAAATGGCAGAGCATCAAACTGCCGTCCTCCCTGCGCAGGTGCATACCATTTCCCTCGCAGAACCCGAACACTTTGCAGTCCTTGCACGGCGTCTCTTTGCGCATCCAATCGCGGTTGCGGTACTGCTGGAAACCGTTTTCCCATACGTCCCAGAACGAGTCTTTGTAGATATTGCCCTGGTAGTATTTACCGCGGATACTCGTGCATGCCGATATACTGCCGTCTATCAAAATAGACGCAATCGACAATCCCGCCGCACATTGGTACAAATGGTCGCGCACCTTGCCCTCGTAGTCCCCGAGGAACCCCTCGCACGAGTAACTCACATGCCGCCCCGCTTCCCGCTCCGATACAATAAAGTCCATCAACTGTCGAAACTGCCCGTCGGTCAATATCAGTTCGGGGTGCTGTGCGGCACGTCCCATCGGGTCGATACCGAACACGCGCCAATCGCGTGCGCCGAGGCTCCATATCAGATCGCGTATCTCGCCCAGATGATCTATATTCCGCTGGTTCGCACACGTTACCACATCCCATGCCAAGTCTTTCTCCCCTGCTGCCAAACGTATCGCCCGGCACGCTCCGTCGAAAGCCAACGGGTGCTGCCTGAGCCATACATGGTCTTCTTTTAAGCCATCCAGACTGATGGCCATTGAGCGCAATCCCGCGTTTCTCAGTGTCCGAAAACGATCTTCCGTCAATGCCAATCCGTTGGTAACCATTCCCCACGGATAGCCCCTGTCATAGAGCGCACGCCCCACCTGCTCCAAGTCCTTGCGCATCAGCGGTTCGCCGCCAGAGATAATAATCAGCACCTTATGCGGATCCACGTGCGGCGTAACCTCGGTATCTATCACGTGCAGGAAATCCTCGGCGGGCATATCGGGTTGCATTACCGACGACACACAATCGCTGCCACAATGCAGGCAATGCACATTGCACCGCAATGTACTCTCCCAAAACAACTGCTGCAACGGATGAAGCGTTTTCAAGTTGCACCGCCGCAACTGCTCAAGTCTCAATGCTAATCGAAGACGAAAATCCATTGGTTAATTCACAAATTTACAGATCATTGTCTTGGTATCATCACCCCGTATTTCACCATTATCTGCGGGTCGCGGCGCGGCATATCGCTTACTTTCGCCGAGTCCGTTGTCTGCGGAATGGCTTTTATCGAATCCGCAGGCGCAGCATTCTCCGGATTGTCCACTACTACCGGCTGATAATCCTCCACCTGTACACCGTACAACGCTACCACACCATACTCATTGTTCGTAGCACTCTTCTGTGTATGGCACCCTGCCAAAGCCAGACTGACCGTCCCCAACAGCACATTTATCCTACTTAAAATCTTCCGTTTCATAACTGCTATATGTCTATATTTTCCTTAATTAATGGCTAATTATATGTTTCAATGATAAATTAACGTTCCTTCTCGCAAAGATACGCCAAAATCCCCGTTCCTGCAAATTTATTTGCCGTTTCCGTTTTTTTTCTGTACCTTTGCAACCTAATCAACACATTTTCACTATGAAAAAACTACTTTTTCTCTCTGTCTTGCCACTGCTCTTTTTCTCCTGCCAAAAGCCAATGCAGGTCGTCTCTGTTTCCACAGAAGCCATTCCAGTGGACTCGTCATTGGACGCCATTCAGGATACTGCATATATCAATGCCTTGGCCCCCGTTAAAGCCGACTTGGAACGCGAAATGAGTGTCGTCCTCGGCTATGCGCCCGAGCCGTTGAAGGTCTATCCACCCGAGTGCCCTATGCTCAACTGGGCAAGCGATGCCCTCCTCTCCAAGGCACGCCAACTATACCCTGGAGGACGGGTGGATATGGCAGTCGTCAATATCGGAGGTATGCGCTGCGAATGGGCGGCAGGCAATATCACCCGCCAGGATGTATTCCAACTCATGCCATTTGACAACGAACTCGTCGTTCTGACACTCCGTGGCGAAGACATCCTTGAGTTGTGCCAAGTCTTTGCCGAGGACTACGGACAGGGTGTAGCAGGATTGCGGATGTCTGCCGAAGACAAGCAACTTATTGATGCACAAATCAACGGACAATCCATCGACCCCGAAGCCTACTACACCATCGCCACAAGCGACTATCTATCGGGCGGCACCGACCACATGACACCTCTCACACATTACATCGAGATATGGCGATCCGACCGACTCATTCGTGACCTCTACCTCGAAGCCGTCAAAGAGCAACACACCATCGTTGCACCCGTGGACGGTCGTATGGATGTGCATTGATATTGTGTAGTTCGCGTTTACTTTCCGTTGATTATAGCGAGTTGATCGCGGGTTGTTCACGATAGAATATAAACAGAATACTATGAGAAAGACATTACATCTGCTTACTACCGCTTTGCTGCTTTGCTGCTTTGCTGCCAAAGCAGCCGACCGGGATACGTTGCATATCCTTTGTATCGGCAATAGTTTTTCATGGGATGCCGTAGAGCAAGAACTCGCACCGATATGCGCCTCTGCTGGACAGCCCATACTCATCGGCAACCTCTACTATGGCGGCTGCTCATTAGAGCAACACTACCGGTTTCTTGACAGCGATACCGCCGCCTATAGTTTCCGTCTGATAGAGAACGGAGTGCGCACCATACACGAACCCTACACCCTACGTCAAGCACTGCGTTTGTGCCAATGGAACTATATCTCGTTTCAACAAGCCAGCCACGACAGCGGTATCCAAAGCAGTTACGAACCCTATCTGAGCCAACTTATTGACAGCGTGCGCATATACCAACCACAGGCACAACTCTGTTGGCTTCAGACATGGTCATACTCACAAGAAGCCACCCACCCCGCTTTCCCGCGCTATGCACAGAGCCAATCCATCATGAACGACAGCATTCTTGCTTGTACCCGCTACGTCTTACACAACCATCCCACATTATTGCTCATACCATGCGGCACCGCCATACAAAATGCACGCCACACTCTCGGCGACACCCTATGCCGAGACGGCTACCATCTCAACTATATATACGGACGCTACACCGCCTCCTGCGTTTGGTACGAAATACTTACTGGAAGAACTTGTCTCACTATTCCATATCGCAATGCCGATATGACTAAGAAACAACAAAAGCAGACTCAAAAAGCCGCACACAGGGCAGTAAAATACCCGTTTAAGCAGAAAAATACAAAAAAATCACACTAACATTTGCATATGTCAAATAAAAGCAGTAATTTTGCACCCGCTTTTGAGAAGAAAGCCTTTCGGTTGAACGAAGCATTAGAGAAATGGTGCGGTAGTTCAGTTGGTTAGAATACCGGCCTGTCACGCCGTAGGTCGCGAGTTCGAGTCTCGTCCGCACCGCCAAAATTCAACCGATGAAAAGGAGCAAGTATCGGTGCTTTGCTTGAGTATCAGTCCTTGCTTTTTCTTTTGAGAGGGGTCCATTAGCTCAACTGAATAGAGTACCACACTACGGATGTGGGGGTTGCAGGTTTGAATCCTGCATGGATCACACAAGAACGCTATAACATTGCTGTTAATCAGCAAGTTGTAGCGTTCTTTCTTTTTGTATTGACGAATTTTAGCGTACTTAAGACCACATAACGAACAACAACCCTACCGTTGAGCACGAATATAAAGGACTATGCCGATGGCAAGGAATATAAAATTAGGCAACCAAGCGCTCATAAAAGGCGACATCACTCCATTGACGGAAAATGTAGTACTGACCGTTGAGAAAAGAATATACGCCGCCGTGAGTACGATACCGATACCCAGGTTTTTCCCCATACCACCACGCACTTTCTTACTACTCATCGTAACACCTAATAATGTCATAATAAATGCCCCTATAGGTGAAGCCCAACGCTTGTGATATTCTGTCTCAAACGCTTGTATATTGCCTGCTCCGCGTGCAGCCTGTTTCTCCATATAGTCGCGCAATTCGGTATTGGTCATCTGCTGCGCTTCTTCAGCAGTAATAAACAACTCGTATGGCTGTATCGGAATAATGGTATCTAGACGCGCACCACGTGTCATCTGCTCACGCATACCCTCAAAATCACGGCGGATATAGTTTTCCAAGTGCCAACAATACGCCGAGTCATAGCGAATACGGTCGGCAGTAATACGCGAGGTTAGGGTCTTGCCGTCGAAATGTTCCAACGACGCACGATAGCCCATATTGCTGCGTTTCTGGAATGACTCAATATAAAGTATCGTCCCAGGCTCTACCTCCATTTGTACATTGCGGGCATTCTCAGACGTAAAGTGTTCTATATACTTATCCGTAAAATTAAGCATTTTACCGGTAGCAGGCGGAATAACATACCCTCCAAGGTAAAAAGAAAACAAGAATAGGAATGTAGCGGAAACAAAGTATGGCAGCATCAGCCGATGATAACTGACTCCTGCCGCCATCATAGCAATAATTTCACTATTGCCTGCCAGTTTGGATGTAAAGAAAATCACCGAGATAAATATGAACAGCGAACTGAACATATTGGTGTAGTAGGGAATAAAAGGCAAGTAATAGTCAAGTATAATCTCTTTGGTCGGCACTTGGTTCTCAAAGAAATCATCCATTTTCTCCGTCAGGTCGAAGACAATGGCAATGCTCAAAATCAGTACAATCGAGAAAAAGAATGTACCTAAAAACTTACGAATAATATACCAGTCGAGCCGCTTCAGATAATTAAAATGATAGGACTTGATTTACAAATTTGCCTACAGCCGTGTCATCACGCGGCGGAGTGTATCTTCTTTCCATGAGCGGAAATCACCCGCAAGGATATGTTGGCGTGCTTCCCCGACAAGCCACAAATAGAATGCCAGATTGTGAATAGAGAGTATCTCCAGACCCAACATTTCGTCTGAATGAATCAAATGGCGCACATACGCACGTGTATATTGATGATCCACATACGACGTACCGGCGGGGTCTAAATCTGCAAAGTCATTCTCCCATTTCTTATTGCGCATATTCATTACACCGTTGCGGGTAAAGATCATACCATTACGCCCATTTCGAGTAGGCATCACACAATCGAACATATCCACACCGCGCTCAATACCTTCAAGGATATTCCACGGTGTCCCCACGCCCATCAGATAGCGGGGTTTGTTTTCTGGCAGAATATCGTTCACTACCTCTATCATCTCATACATTTTTTCTACAGGTTCACCCACAGCCAGACCACCGATGGCATATCCGTCCCTGTCAAGGTCACGCAAACGTTTGGCGGCCTCCTGACGCAAGTCCGGATAGATGCACCCTTGCACGATAGGGAACAAGTGTTGATGGTAGTCATACACATCGTCCGTGGAGTCGAAACGAGCAATACAGCGGTCAAGCCAACGGTGTGTGCGGTTCATCGATTCGGTAGCATATGTACGGTCTGCCGTTCCTGGGCAACACTCATCGAACGCCATCATTATGTCCGCACCTATCTGCCGCTCTATATCCATTACCGACTCGGGCGTGAATAACAATTTGCGCCCGTCGATATGACTGGAGAAACGCACTCCCTCCTCAGTCATCTTGCGTATCTGCGTTAGTGAAAACACTTGATATCCGCCGCTGTCGGTGAGTATCGGTTTAGTCCAACCCTCGAAGCGGTGCAAACCGCCTGCCTGATGCAAGATGTTCGTACCGGGACGGAGATAGAGATGATAGGTATTACCAAGAATAATCTGTGCGTGAATATCATCTATCAAATCACGTTTATGCACACCCTTGACGGTACCTACCGTACCGACAGGCATAAAAATAGGTGTGAGTATATCACCATGGTCGGTATGCACCACACCTGCTCGGGCAGCCGATTGCGGATCTGTATGTATGAGATTGAAAAAAGCCATTATGCCAAATGGTTGTTTACCGGGAAAACAATGCTCGGACGAAACATTTTCTGCTCCTCGGGCGTCATCATCGCATACGCCATAATGATGACCGTATCGCCTATGTGAATCAGGTGTGCCGCAGCCCCATTCATACAGATGCAGCCACTACCGCGTTTACCGGGAATAACATACGTTTCGAGGCGTGCACCGTTATTGTTGTCCACCACCTGTACACGTTCACCTGCCACAATAGCCGCAGCGTCCATCAAATCCTCATCAATAGTTATGCTACCGATGTATTCCAAGTTTGCTTCTGTCACCTGCACACGGTGAATCTTCGATTTGAGTATCTGCAAAAACATTGTTGTTGAGATTATTTTAAGTTTGCAAAGTTACTGCTTTTCCACGGAATATGCAAACAGGGATGCATTTTCAGTGTTATGTATGTATAAAAAGTAAATATTCTGCATCTACAACCATAGAAAAAAGCCTATCCTTTCTGCAGAATTGACAAATGGAAGTACAGGACATAAAGTGAATAAAACCTGCATAATACCATTAAGACTAATGCTCATATAACACACATCGGCTACCCGAAAAACGGATAACCGATGTCTATATTATGATAGTCTTTTTACTTAATCAGTGCCTCATACGCAGCAGCATCAAGCAGATCGTCCAATTCTGCTGCATTCTTAACTACAATTTTAATCATCCACCCTTCGCCATACGGATCGTTGTTCACCAATTCAGGCTGATCGTTAAGCTCCTCATTGAACTCCAATACCTCGCCAGTAACAGGGATATTCAAGTCCGAAACGGTTTTTACAGCCTCTACCGAACCGAAAGTCTCACCTTTTTCTACCGTTTCGCCTACCGTATTTACGTCCACGAAAACGATTTCACCTAATTCCGATTGAGCATAGTCGGTAATACCGACAAAGGCCTCATTACCCTCTACACGAATCCACTCATGGTCGCTCGTGTAGCGCAAATTTGTTGGGATATTCATATATTTATAGTATTAGAGATTTCTTACTTACGTGTAGCGGAAGCCGGTATTTGGTCGCCCAGAGTAGACATTGCACAACGGAAACCAATTTTGCTAGAACATTGGTCCTGATCCAAATAGCGGCGTGTAGAAGGATTGAGCCAATAGATACGATCAGCCCACGAACCACCCTTGTATACACGAGTTTTTTTGGTAATTCTAGGTGCCAGAATATCAGTCGGGTCTGTTTTTACTTCAGTCAAGTTAGCAACGCCTATCGTATCCAACGGATAGTCAGTATCTATCAATGAAGCAAAATCACCATCTTTTACATCACGGCGGTCATCCACACCACGGTAGGTAACTTTAATGCACCCAAGCGAATCAATTTGATAGGTTCCTTCCTCGCTTAATACCGGAGTTGTATAGATATTACCACGGAATGAGTTGTACTCAGAAACCTCCTGATTAGTAGTCTCACGATATACGTCAAGTACCCACTCATTAACATTACCTGCCATATTGTAGAGCCCAAAATCGTTAGGCGCGAATGCGTCAACTGGGGCAGTAATCACATAACGGTCATTCAAAGCTCCACTCACGCCCATCATATCGCCTCGCCCGCGCACGAAGTTCGCCTGCATCTGACCTGCGTTCTTCTTGCTCAAATCGCGCGGATGATAGCCCGACCACGGATATACTTTACCCTCAATGGTCAAGCCGTCTTCGCCTGCGATAGGTGCATAAGCCGCAAACTCCCACTCTGCCTCTGTAGGCAGACGATAGCCCGTTACAAAGATACCGTCCGCACGGTTCACCTTACGCTCTACGCCATAGGAATCATACATCGGTTTTTTGCCATAATCGGGATTGTACGTATCATCCAACAGATATTTTTCAGTATTAAAAACGAACTTGTCACGGATATACTCATAGGAGGGGCGATACATTGTAATCGTTTCTTCAGGATCTTCCGGACTTACTTCCTCATACGAATCCATCTCATAGCCCGTGGCAGTTTCCCACTCGTCTTTGTATGCCTCATCATCAGTTGCTTGCAGATCAGCAAATGGCGGTACAACAATTGCGCCAGCCTTCACTAATGCCATTTCATTTACACGGTCAGTACGCCATTGGCAATATGCCATAGCCTGCTCCCACGTCACACCCACTACAGGATAGAAAGAGAAAGCCGGATGCGTAAAATAGTTATCCTCATACGGGTCGTTGTATGCCAAATCCTCACGCCATACCGTATGATCAGGACGCGCCTTATCAATCAACTCCGGAGCGGATGCGCCAAAGACTACTTCCAACCAATGCAAGTATTCATTCCAGTTAAGATTGGTTACTTCGTACTTATCCATATAGAACGAACTAACCGTCAGCGAGCGATTGGCATTATTACGCGGAGCCGTCAGAAACTCGTCTTTTTCACCGATGGTAAATGTACCACCTTGTATCGGTACCATACCGATAGGATTAACATTGCCCACTCCTTCGTTAGCCTCGAAGTTAGTGGTCGCTACATCGTAGTAATTCCAACCCGTAGTGTTGGATACTTTGGTGTTCAGTTCACGCGAGTTGCAAGCACTCAACACTACAACCAAAACCAAGAACAGATACTTAGATACGTGATTCATCATATTGGGTATGAGTTGTTTTTACAATTTTCAGCCTGCAAAGTTACAAAAAAAAAGTTATACTGACCAACAAAAGCAAGAAAAAGTGGAAAAAAAATGTATTTTCCACGCAAAACACGGATTTTTATACATTACATACTATGCAAACACCTGCATTTTCCAAGATTTTTCGTACCTTTGTAGTCGTAATGAATACCGATTTCCTAAATATCAAAGGTAAATTATTCTCCTTAGAGAGACCTGTGGTGATGGCAATACTTAATGCCACTCCTGATAGTTTTGTACCTTCTACCCGCTTAGCAGACGAAGACGCTGTGCTTCGTGCCGCAGAGCGGGCGTTGAAAGACGGGGCAGCCATACTCGACATAGGCGGCTATTCTACACGACCTGGGGCACCGGAAGTATCTCCCGAAGAGGAGTGGAGACGCGTAAAAATGGCATCCGCAGCCATTCAACGTACTTTCCCTGATGCAATTATGTCGGTAGATACGTTTCGTGCCGATGTGGCACAACGGGCGGTAGAGGAAACCGGCGTTGCCATCATCAATGATATTTCGGGCGGACAATTGGATGCCAAAATGTTCGAGACTATAGCAAAACTACAAGTCCCTTACATTCTTATGCACATGCGAGGTACACCTGCTACAATGCAGACTCTCACCCACTATGATGATTTGCTGTCCGAGATGATTGCTTTCTTCCAAAATCGACTAGACACGCTATTTAAGGAAGGAATAAAAGACGTCATTTTGGATCCCGGATTCGGTTTTTCCAAAACCATAGAGCAGAATTATCTACTTTTATCACGCCTCCAAGAATTGGCTATATTACAACGGCCTGTCTTGGCGGGGGTATCTCGCAAATCTATGCTATACAAAGTGTTAGGCATTACGCAAGAGGAGTCGCTTAATGCCACAACGGCAGTAAATATGTTGGCATTAGAGCGAGGGGCAAAGATACTGCGTGTACATGATACTAAAGCCGCTATAGAGGCTATCACCATTTACAATCAACTGCAACAAAACGGGTAAATATGGCTTTTCAATTCGGTTTCAAAGATATTATTGATATTCTATGCGTTGCCATCATTCTATATGAGGCGTTCCGCCTCTTGCGTCGATCGGGAGCGGCCAATCTATTCTGGGGAATTCTGGCATTTTTAATAGTTTGGTTTTTAGTCAGTTTTGTTTTTCAATTAGATTTGACTGGAGCCCTATTTGACCGTATTATCAGTGTAGGGGCCATTGCCCTGATTGTTATATTCCAAGAGGAAATTCGCAGTTTCTTCTATCGCGTGGGGGCACGTTTCAGCACGTTCCATTTTCGGCATCAGCGGGACGAGCAGAAAGCCACCGACCAACGCGTACAACAGATTGCACAAGCCTGTCGCCATATGTCACAGTCGAAAACAGGTGCTTTGATTGTATTTGCAGGGAAACAAGATTTGGGTGAATATGCCGATACTGGAGAACGATTGGACGCACGTATTTCTGCACGACTGATAGAAAACATCTTTTTTAAAAACACTCCGTTACACGATGGTGCCCTGATTATTAAGGATGGGAAATTATTTAGTGCAGCCTGTATTCTGCCCGTATCGAAAAATCAGAACATACCACAACATTATGGCCTGCGCCATCGCGCCGCTTTGGGACTTACCGAAAAAACAGACGCGACAGCAATCGTTGTTTCAGAAGAGACGGGATATATATCCGTAGCACGCGGAGAAATGATAGAACAGATTAGCGAGGAGCAATTGTTTTTATACTTATCTTCTGCCTTTTCTATTGTTGGATAAGAACCCGTTATAACCATCGCGACAAATAACGCACCCCTTGGTTTGCGGCAACTCAAACAACACCGTAAACTTAATGCCCACCAACAGATTATTGACCGCAGAAGCCACGTTTTCGGTAGAGAGGATATTATGCATTCGAAGTGCTTCCTCACTACCGCCCACATTTTGAGAAATCACGTCTACAGCATTGGAAGTCTGCGCCTTATGAATATCCAATACACCATAATCCGCGAAAACAGCCAAACGATATTGCACCTTTGATTTCGGCACATCAAAACCCGTATGGTTGGTCATAAAGCCCAATCGTGCACCAATCTCAACAGAAACATCCAAATTGACATTAAACGATGTTTTTTCGCTACCTGTCATTTTACGATTGGCAAAGAACTCATCAGTATAGGGCGGTTCATCAAAGAAACGGTCGAACATATACACTTTCTGACCATTTACGTACTGAAAATACTGTCCATACGCGGACAAATCCGCCGACATATTTACTTGAGTAAGCGCATTAAAACCAAATTTCACTCCCGCCAAAACATAGAACCGTCCCCATTGTCCACCAAGCAGCAAAGGCACCTTAACAGCCATATTAGAATAAGCATCCCTGCGGTTGCTTACCGAACACACGTAATCAAACATATCTCCCTCACTATCGGTCTGATCTGCAAAAGTGTGCGACCAATCGGGCACATTGAAAACGGTTTGTCCGCCCGTAATGCTCACGCCTAAATCAAACAAGAAATACCCTGCCTGCAAGTCATAGACAAACCCAACGGAACCAACACCTCCCAGGGAAGAATTGAGACTGCTCCCTTGCGGAAGCAATGACCATTCGCCAACCTCTGCCGATACACCCATCAGATGTTTCACCTCTGTATTTCGCGCCATTGTGGCGCTGGAGACCGCCAACAACAAGAAAGCAATAATGCCGTATTGGAAAGTATTTTTCACGTTTGTTCGATTTTTACGTTACTCATTGCGCAGGCTAATCAACCGAGCACAATCCATCAGTATAATTTTGCTACAAAGTTACATAAAAAACACCGATCACACAAGTATTTAGTAAATTCTACACATTTTTATCCAATTTATTCCCCAAACAAAAATAGAATACAAACAAAAAACCTGTTTGATAATCCTCAAACAGGTTCTCCTCTTGGTCGAGAAGAGGCGACTCGAACGCCCGACCCCCACGTCCCGAACGTGGTGCGCTACCAACTGCGCTACTTCTCGAATGCCTTTACAATCTCCCACAATCTAACCACACTTGCAAATAGTCAATAATGACCCCCTACGCAAAAGCGGGTGCAAAGGTACGGCATTTTTTTTGTTTACGCAAATTATTTTGCACTTTTTCGCTTAAAACCGCGTTTTTGCCCCGAAGGGGCTGTGGTATTGATGATTTGCTGACAATCCGCCTCGGTCAAATCTTCGGCGTTGGTACCTTGCGGTATTTTATAGTTGCCACCCGGTGCCTTGATATATGCACCAAAACGCCCATTCAGTACCTGAATATCACCATATACGTGTATCAGATCTTGTTGATGTGCCTTCTTCTCTATCAATGATTGCGCTTCTTCAATGGTAATCTGCATTGGGTCAATTGTCTTCGGAATACTGGTAAAAGCGCCTTTATAGCGCAGGTATGGACCAAATTTACCCTCACCTATAACCACATCTTCACCCTCCAATTGACCCAAAGTATAAGGCAGTGCACTCTTGAAAAGATCCAATGCTTCGGGAAGAGTGATAGAAAAAATAGACTGCCCTTTCTTCAGCGAAGCAAAGCGTGGTTTTTGCGTATCATCTCCACCGCCAATTTGGATACAGGGACCCAACTTGCTTATTTTGGCTACTACAGGTTCACCCGTCTCTGGATCTTTTCCTAAATCACGTCCTGCCACTTTGCCGGCCGGTATTTGTAGCAGTTGCGGGTGAAAGGCCTTATAGAAAGTATCTACAGTCTTTATCCAATCGGCAGTGCCTTCAGCTATCTGGTCAAAATTTTCTTCTTCGTGTGCCGTAAAATCGTAACTCAGGATGTCGGGAAACTGACTTACCAAGAAATCGGTAGTGATACGTCCAAGATCGGTGGGCAATAGTTTTTGTTGGTCTGCGCCATACGTTTCCTGTTTCTGCTTTTCTGTTATCTTACCGTTTTTAAGCGTCAAGATGGTATAGTCACGTTTTTGCCCCGTAACATTACCACGCTCCACATATTTGCGCGTTTGGATAGTCTCGATGATTGTGGCATAAGTAGATGGACGGCCAATCCCCAACTCCTCCATTTTCTTCACCAATGTAGCCTCGTTATAGCGATAAGGCGGTTGAGAGAAAGTCTGTTGGGCTGTAGTGTCCGTGTTTTGCAACAGCTCGCCAAAAGACACTTGAGGCAATACCGGAGTATCTTCTTCAGGGTCGTCATTTGATTGGATATAAGCACGCATAAAACCGTCAAACGTTACCACTTTGCCTATGGCTACAAACAGATAATCAGTACCGGATATCTGTATTTCTATACGGGTGGTCTCAATCTCGGCATCAGCCATCTGACAAGCGATAGTACGTTTCCAAATCAGCTCATAGAGGCGTTGCTCATCACTCGCGTTGCCCGCCGTACGCTTGTTCATATAGGTTGGGCGAATGGCCTCGTGTGCCTCCTGCGCCCCTTTGCTAGAAGTGTGATACTGACGTGTGTGCGAGTATTGTTCTCCATATTCACTGAGGATTTCCTCTTTCGCAGCAGATAGGGCTAACGTACTTAGGTTCACTGAGTCGGTACGCATATAAGTAATATGTCCCGCCTCATAGAGCGATTGCGCCAGACGCATCGTTTTGGACACCGGAAATTTTAGTTTACGAGCTGCCTCTTGCTGAAGTGAAGATGTAGTAAATGGAGGGGCGGGCGTACGCTTGGCAGGTTTCTTTTGAATGTCAGAAATATGGAAATCCGCAGCAGCACATTGCTCCAGGAATGCATACGCCTCTTCCTTGGTAGCAAAACGGTGATTGAGTTCGGTATGCAGAAGTACACCCTCTTTTCCATTGGTAAAATCAGCCTGAACGCGGTATTGAGAAGTTGTTTTGAAATTCTCAATTTCGCGTTCGCGTTCCACTACCAATCTCACAGCAACCGACTGTACGCGCCCTGCACTCAATCCGGTAGTAACTTTTTTCCATAGTACGGGCGACAACTCAAAACCGACAATACGGTCAAGTACACGGCGGGCCTGTTGGGCGTTCACTAGATTATAATCTATATCTCGGGGGTGCAAGATAGCCTGCTGAATCGCTGTCTTGGTTATCTCGTGGAAAACAATACGTTTGGTATCTTTTTTATCCAGATTCAACACCTCTTTCAAGTGCCATGCGATAGCCTCTCCTTCGCGGTCCTCATCACTTGCGAGCCAAACCGTATCGGCTTTCTTCACTTCGGTTTTGAGGGTATCTAACAAATGCTGTTTTTTCGGATCTACCACATAGTTCGGGCGATAATTATGCTCAAAATCAATGCCCATACTATTTTTGCCCAACGGCTCAATATCCCGGATATGTCCTTGTGAAGACAGGACGTGGTAGTCCTCTCCTAAAAACTTCTCTATAGTCTTTGCCTTGGCAGGAGACTCAACAATTACAAGATTCTTGCTCATATATTTCTATCATTAATAAGATGTATCAGTCTGGAAACTGACACACTCGAAAAAACGAAAACGCGGGCAAAAGTACTGCTTTTTTTTTGTTTATGCAAATTTAGTTCCACATCCGCCGACAGCAAAAACAAATCACTTTGCCATAAACAACAGCATCAATCGGGCAAATTCGAATGGTTATTTCAGGGCACGGTAAATACCGCCCGGGAGAGATTTGACAAAGCCTTGCATCTCCAGCAACATCAAGTCGGCAGATGCTTGCGGGTAGGGGATGTGTGTTTCCAATACCACCATATTGATATGTATTCCGTCTTCCTGTTCATGCAGTTTATCGACTATGATGCGTTGAGTAGAAGAAAGCGTACCGAATAGGTCGGTAATCTCGGCTTGGACAGGCTGTTTCTTTGTCCTGCGGGTTTCCCATTGCATAGAATATATCAAGTCATCCGCCGATTGAATGAGTTGCGCTTTCTGGGTGCGTATCAATAGATTGCAGCCTATCGAATTTTCATCGGAAGGACGACCGGGAAAAGCAAACAGTTCACGATTATAGTCGCATGCCATCTGCGCGGTAATCAGCGAACCGCCTTTCTGTTTCGACTCCACAACCACTACAGCATCCGACAGACCCGCAATTATACGGTTGCGGGCCACAAAGTTGAACGCATCGGGGTTAGTTCCTGTCGGGTATTCGGTCAATATGCCGCCATTCTCTAATGCCTGCACAGCCACAGGGCGATGCAACGACGGATAGATCCGATCCAGTCCATGAGCCGGTACAATCACCGTGGACACACCGGCTTCGATTGCAGCGCGATGGGCAGCAACATCAATGCCATACGCCAATCCGCTGACAATCACAACATTCGGTATCTGCTTCGCCAGTTCAAGCACCAACTGTCGTGTCTGTTCCCTACCACGGTCGGTGGCCACACGCGTACCCACTACCGACACCACTCGGGTATCCTCAAAACGGATATTTCCTTTCAAATAGAGAACTATCGGGCGGTCTGGACATTCACGCAACCGAAACGGATACGCAGCATCCTCGCACCACAACATTTGTATCTGATGGTGGTCAATAAACTCCAACTCACGCTCTGCACGCTGCAATACCGCTGGCATATCAGCCTCGTCGGTATGCTGCCACACCGCATAAGCCGATCCGTAGTGTTCCAATAATTGCAATGCCTTACGCAGGCGATTACGGAACAGGATACTAACCGCTATTTGATACAAACGTTCTTCTTCCATATCCAATAACCTATATACGCCGATACCACTCCGACAAAAGAACCGAGCATATCGGCATACCAGTCGTACCAATCACCCCTGCGGGAAATGGTACACCATTCCTGCAGCAACTCCATTAGACCGCCGTACCCCATAGACACCACCCATGATATAACAGCATATCCCCACGAGCGGCGGTCGTCTGCAATCAGTCCGCCCGTCAGCACCAACGCCAAGCCGACATACATCATCGTATGCCAGAACTTATCACCATATTGTTCAAGCAGAGTAATCTGCGGGTTCTCCATTAGCGAGAGCACCGCAATCACAACCGCCACCAACAAGGCAGGCAAATAAAGCCGATAGTGTTTTATAGTTTCTGTCCGAAGCACAAGTCACCCGCATCGCCCAAACCGGGAACGATGTATTTCTTTTCGTTGAGTATCGGGTCAATCGCAGCACACCAAAGCGTGATATGGTCTTCGGGCAGCATCTTTTTCAGGTATTTCACTGCCTGCGTGGTACCTATCGTGCAACATAGATGCGTACTTGTAGGGATGCCATGAGCCAAAAGGGCACGATATGCCACCTCCATTGACATTCCCGTTGCCAACATCGGATCTACTAGTATTAGAGTCTTACCGTCCAATCTCGGTGCAGCCAGATACTCCGCTACAATCTCTATCTCCTGTTGTCCTTTTACATTGCGCCCCATACGACGATAAGCGCTCAGAAAGGCATTCTCAGCACCGTCAAACATATTCAAGAAACCCTGATGCAACGGCAAACCGGCACGCAGAATCGTACCTAATACGATTTGATCGCTGATAGTCTGTACATCTGCCACGCCGAGAGGAGTCTGTACTTCCTCTTTCTGGTAATTGAGTGCCTTGCTCACCTCAAACGCCATCAGTTCACCGATACGCTCAATGTTGCGCCGGAAACGCAGACTATCCTTCTGGATTTTTACATCGCGAATCTCTTTCAGATATTGATTGAGCAGAGAGTTTTTCTCTGATAAATTAACTACTTTCATATTATTTCATACTGGCTTTTACGTTCTTCAATTCGGCTTTTACGGAGTTTTTGCGCACTTTCAACGTATTCTCCAATTGAGTCAGATCCACTTCCTTATTCTGTATCTCCATATTGAAAGTGGCCAAGGCAGTCTGATCGGTATGCAGACGATCAAGCATGGCGGTCAAGCGTTTCTGGCGGGCCATCAACTCGTCCTGCAGACGTATCATCTCCTTCTTATCACCCTGCAACTCTGTAATGTGCGCATCTTGCGTCTGGTGGTTCAATAGGGAGGTCTTCTGCACTTTTTTCTGTGTCTTTTCTATCGATGACTGCATAGACGACAGGGCTTTCTGTTCTGTCTCATAGGCTTTTTGCAAACTTGTAATAACCGACTCGCGTTCCTTCAGATAAGCGGTAATATCCTTGGCATGCCCCTTCTCATCTTTTAGTTCGCGGCGGGCCTGCGATATAGCCTTTTCGTTGGCGTCCTGCACATTCTGAATGCGCTCCAACTCTGCACGATACATCGGAGCATCGGTTGAATATACAATACGAAGTGAGTCCAAAGAGAAGTCCATTAGATGAATGTTCAGAGGAGTAACATGCTGCGCATAACCGGCACCACAAAGTGCTAAAGCGACAAAAATAAAACTAAACTTTTTCATTTTCAATATGTTGTCTGAGATTTGTTTTTTCAAACCGCAAAGGTACAGAAAAATTTGCATATCCACAAATTTTGTCGTACCTTTGCACGAATTTTAATCCCGCACATGACTGAAGCGAAACATTTTGTATATCAGGACGCTACCATCGAGTTTGTTACAATAGCAGCGCAAACCTGCCTCTTTCTGGAGCATACTGCCGAGACCAACCGGCATGAGTTTATTGCGAAGATTCTCTGCCTGTTGCCTCTGCTCTATCTTAAGACGCGCCTTCTGAACGAACCCGAATCACTGCTCGATGGTGAACCGCAGCATTTCGTACAAGAGGAGGACTACAACTATATACAATCGGGCGTCAAGAACCTGCTTGGAACCGATGATGCCTATCTCGAAGTATTCCTCAACGACATACAATATAGCGACGAACCCATTACCGCCTATATATCAGAGAATTTGGCAGATATCTACCAGGAACTGAAAGATATGGCAGCCGCTTTCCAAACAGAGCAGGAAGAAGTAATGAACGATGCCGTCTTGGCGTGCCTTGTGGCGTTCCGTGAGCATTGGGGTCAGAAACTGCTCAACGCTATGCGCGCGCTGCACGCTCTATCGCTACTATCCGACGAAGACTGATGAAAGCAAACAGTTATATACATCATATTGCCAAAGACCTGATTCAGTGGATGCCGCTTGCCCAATTCGAGGGGGAGGTGATAATCGTGGATGCGCCTGAAAAAGTGCCGGAGGCTGTCGCCTATCTCAACAGGCAGGATATATTGGGCGTGGATACTGAAGCACGGCCGAGTTTTACGCGCGGAGTCCACTACCCTACCGCTCTCGTTCAGGTCGCCACAGAGGAGCGTTGTTATCTTTTCCGTCTTACCCATGTGGGTATGCCGCAGGAACTAGCAGACCTATTCGCCAATCCTGCTATTCGAAAAGTCGGACTGGCTTTCAAAGACGATATCAACGGGTTGCGCCGCAGGCGCGATTTTAAGCCCGAAAATTGTATTGATCTCCAATCAATAGCAGGAAAATACGGCATTATGGATCTCGGCTTGCAAAAGATGTTTGCTATCTGTTTCGGTAAAAAAATATCCAAGGCACAGCAACTCACAAATTGGGAAAATTCCACCCTTACCCCGGAGCAAGCGCGTTATGCTTCCACCGACGCGTGGGCTACTCTATTGATCTACAAAGACTTGATAAATACAAAAACCCTTCCGCGCAAAGAAACGGAAGCACTTCGTCGTGCCGATATCGCGGCGCAAATTGCACACCAGCAAGAGATCATAGTTACACGCGAAGCCGAAGCACACAAACACGCAAACTAATAAAACCTGACTATATGAAACGTACTACATGCTTATTTGTTGCTATTCTCTTTTCGGTCTTGAGTTTTGCTCAAGCCAAATACATCTTCTATTTCATAGGTGATGGTATGGGGACCAACCAAGTGCTTGCCTCCGAAATGTATCTCGCCGAATTGGAGGGACGTATCGGACGTAAACAACTGCTTTTGACACAGTTTCCCTACTCCGGACAAGTGGCTACTTTCTCCGCTTCCAACGGCATTACCGACTCTGCGGCAGCGGGTACGTGTCTTGCTACCGGAACCAAAACTAACAACGGTACACTCGGACTTTCGCCACAAAAAGACACACTCCGCACAATAGCAGAGATTCTACAACAGCAAGGCTATGGTATTGGTATTATGACCACCGTCGCTATTGACCATGCCACACCGGCAGCGTTCTATGCCAAAGTGCCGGATCGGCACCAATATTACGAGATTGGCACACAATTGGCATACACGAACTTTGATTTCTTCGGGGGGGCAGGATTCCATCAACCGGTTAAACAACATGACAAGAAAGCACCTAACCTCTACGACCTCTGCGAGGAACAGGGCTACACTTTCGCACACGGCTATGCCGACGCGCAAAACAAGATGAATGCCAACAAACTGATTCTCACCCAGACAACCGATGGTATTGACCGCACCAAGCAAGCCGGTTCTCTCCCCTATGCCATTGACAGGCAGGAGGACGCGCTCACACTACGTCAAATCGTCTCCACTGCCATACCATACCTTTCGCAAAAGCACGACCGGTTCTTTATGATGGTAGAGGGCGGAATGATCGACTATGCCTGCCACGGGCAGGACGGGGCAACCGCTATCGGTGAAACATTGGATATGGATGCCGCCCTTGAAGAGGCATATCGGTTCTATCTCGATCATCCCGATGAGACACTTATCATTGTTACAGCCGACCACGAAACAGGCGGTCTCGCTATGGGCAACGGTGGCTATGTACTCAACCTACAGACCTTGCAAAACCAGCATTGTTCTGCATGGATTCTCTCCGACCTGCTCTCCGCTTTGTTCAAAGACAATACGCCTACATGGGACGAGGTGAAAAACTTGCTTGCCAAGCAACTCGGCTTCTATACTTCTGTCGAACTGACCACAGAGGAAGACACTCTGCTCCACAACTTGTATAATCGAGCCATAGCGCACAAGAACGGAAAGGTCAAAACCCTCTATAAGACAATGGACGAACTCGGAAACACCGCCATCGCACTGCTTAATAAAAAGGCGCATCTTGGTTGGACAAGTTACGACCACACAGGGCACGCCGTTCCCGTCTTTGCCGTCGGAATCGGAGCGGAGCGCTTCACAGGCTGGCACGACAACACCGAAATCGCTCCTCTTATTCTCAAAGCCACAGAATAGTTAAAAACACTATAATAAAAAGTCCCTGCCTTTTCCGTTCAAAACACAGGTGGATGTCAGGTGGATAAACATAGGATAGGCATACTTTGATACACTTTGAATTTTTAGATTTTTTTAGTATGATATACAGAATTACTTTTTCGTGTGAGGAAGGCGATCAGAACTTCCGACGCGTATTCGAGGCTGACAGCGAAGCCACGTTCTTGGAGCTGCACAAGGCCATCCTTGAGAGTGTCCACTATACCAACGACCAGATGACTTCCTTCTTTATGTGCAACGATGAATGGGAGAAAGAACAGGAAGTTACACTCGTGCCGATGGACTCCAACTTCGAGTACGACAATATGGTCATGGACAGCACCCGCTTGAGCGACTTGCTCACCGAGCAGGGACAACGTCTCATCTATGTCTTCGACCCTATGTTCGAACGCTACTTCTTCGGCAATCTGAAGAGTATCAAACCCGGCACAATGGAGGGCGTCAAATGCGTGGAAAGTACTGGGCGTCCACCTAAACAACTCAAGAGCGAAGACCCACTGCAAACCCTCACTAAAGAGGCACAAAGTGCCGACACGCTGCTGGATGACGATGATTTTTACGGCGACAGCCAGTATGATGAGGGAGACATCGACCAGGAGGGTTTCCAAGACCTGAGTTTTGAGGATGGCTCAATGTTTTGACAATCAGCCTATTCTGCTTGTCCTAACAGGACCTACCGGCGTAGGAAAGACCGAACTGAGTCTCCGACTTGCCGAGCATTTCGGTTGCCCTATTGTCAGTGCCGACTCGCGGCAGATATTCCGCGAAATCCCTATTGGTACCGCAGCCCCTACTGCCGAAGAACAAGCACGCGCAAAACACTACTTCGTAGGTACCAAATCGGTCGCAGAAGACTACAACGCAGGGCAATATGAACGCGATGCACTCGCATTGTTAGATACCCTTTTCCGGCAGCACCACGTGGTCATCCTTTCCGGGGGGTCTATGATGTATATCGACGCCGTTTGCAACGGGTTTGACGATATTCCCTCTGTCCCCGCTTGTTTGCGGGAGCAGGTCAGAAACGAATTCAGCACCAAGGGGTTGCCGTGGCTCCAGGCAGAAGTACAACAACTCGACCCCGCCTATTGGGCGGAGGTGGACAAGCAGAACCCGCAACGGCTGCTCCATTGTGTAGAGATATGCCGTGCCACAGGAAAACCTTTTTCCGCATTCCGTTTGCGTACACACACACAACGCCCGTTCCGTATCCTCAAGATGGGGCTCACCCGCCCACGCGAAGAACTATATGCACGTATCAATCAACGTGTGGAGCAAATGTTGGCACAGGGTTTGTTAGAGGAAGCACGGAGCGTCTATCCGCTCCGACACAAAAACAGCCTACAAACGGTCGGCTATCGGGAATTATTTGCCTATTTCGACGGACAATACACACTCCCGAAAGCCATTGATATGATACAGCAGAATTCGCGACACTATGCCAAAAGGCAGATGACGTGGTTCAACCGAGATACTACTATACATTGGCTCAATGCCGATTTAGATTATGAAACGCAACTACATACTATTATTGATTGGTTGTGCGCTGATGGCGTGCAATAAGACAACCGTCGATTTTACCTACTCGCCTGACGCACCGCGGGCAGGACAATCGGTATCATTCAGCAATCAGGCATCTGACGGCGAGAAATGGGCGTGGTCGTTTGGCGACGGCAGTACATCCACCTCCAAATCGCCTGTACACACCTACCGTCAACCGGGTACATACACCGTTATCCTCAAAGTGGACGACAAGTCTTCGCTTACCCGTACACGCGACATCACCGTGTACGACACCATACCGAATTTCACTTGTTCAGCAGGAGATACCATTGCTATATACCGGGATATCACCTTTACGGCATTGGTGTACAACCCCTATAAATACGCACTTTCATACGAATGGACCATAGGGAGCAACCGCCTCTATACACAATTAAGTGAGACCAATACAGAGAGTACCTATAGAGTGTATTTTGAGCAAACAAGCAGCAACAAAGAAGTGGTTCGCCTGAAGGTGGTGCTCAACGGGGACACAACCGTGGTGGAACACGAGTACGTTATTTGCAATACCCCTGCCACAGCGGTACTGCTGCGTGGCGGACAAGACTATCGCCAGCGTATCTTCGGTACACGCGCAGAGAACCCGGAACTGATGAGTTATGCCGAAGGCAAAGCCCTGTTGGACGCTGCGCAAGACACTATGCAGGTATTCAACGATAGCACATTCACCATCCAAGCCCTCCGCACTACTTTCCCTAATATCGAGGGATTCCGTATTGCCAACCGCAAACTATATTATCGGGCAGGAGGACTCTATGTAGCCAACATCAATGGCACCAACAGTGTTTGCATTGAGCCGCAGCCTACACAAGCATTATGCGTAGACATTGTGGACAACCGTATTTATTGGGCTGTGCAGGACAGTGTGCGTTACATGCCTCTTGTCGGCTCTGAAAACAACCAATTCACCACTATTCCTACCACTTTGAATACCCTCAGCGGTATTCGCAAAATCACGATAGACTCGACACCAAGATGATACAACCCGACTATATTTTTGAAACAAGTTGGGAGGTATGCAACCGTGTGGGCGGTATCTATGCCGTCCTATCTACACGTGCAGCCTCCATGCAGAAAGAACACCCGGACCAAGTCGTTTTCTTCGGACCTGATTTTGGTTCGCATAGCGACCTCTACTTCGAGGATGCCACCTATCAAAGAAACAAAACTTCCATGCCTGCGTGGCTCACACGTTGGGCTTCCGACAGGGCAGAAACGGATATTCCCGTCCGTATCGGACGGTGGAACGTACCCGGACAACCGCTTGCCATTCTCCTGCGTGCTGATGCTCTCTGGGCAAAGAAAAACGAAATTTACGGCTGGGCGTGGCAGAACTTCGGCGTGCAGAGCCATGCCGCTTATGGCGACTACGACGAATCATGCCTCTTCGGTTATGCCGCCGGTATGGTGATGGCATCGCTGTATGATACGATTATAGAACAAAGAACAAAGGACAAAGAACAAAAGCCGAATGTGGTAATGCATGCCAACGAATGGCAGACTGCATTCGCTATCTTCTATATCCGTTACCACCGCCCCGCTATCGGCACCTTGTTTACCACCCACGCCACTGGTATCGGACGCTCCATCGCAGGAAACGGCAAACCGCTATATGACTATTTTGAGGGATACAACGGCGACCAAATGGCAGAGGAACTGAATATGGTCAGCAAACACTCGGTAGAAAAGATGGCTGCCAAATGGACGGATTGTTTCACCACCGTGAGCGACCTAACTGCACGCGAGTGTGCGCAATTGCTGGACAAACCCGTAGATATCGTTACTCCTAACGGCTTCGAACCCGGTTTCGTACCAACGAGCAAGATATTTGACAAGAAACGTACAGCCGCACGCCAAGCGTTGCTGCACGCAGCCTCGGAGCGACTCGGAGGTATTGTACCCGAGAATGCACTGATGCTCTGTATCGCAGGGCGGCAGGAGTGGAAAAACAAAGGGATAGACGTATTCCTGCGTGCCATGCAACGTCTAGGAGAGAAAATGTACCAGGTAGTGCCTGCAGGACGCGAAGTTATTGCCTTTGTGATGATACCCTACCTCGACCGACCGGTTGCCCGTATCGGCAAAGTGAGCGTAGTCTTTGTGCCATACTATCTGGATGGACACGACCCTATGTTCGGGGGGCAAGCCAATGCTGAGGGCGGCAAAATCCTCACCTACTACGACCTGCTTATCGGTATGGATGCTACCGTCTTCCCCTCCTACTACGAACCGTGGGGATACACTCCGTTGGAGAGCGTAGCATTCCATGTACCTACTATTACCACCACCCTCGCAGGTTTCGGGGTATGGGCAAAGCAAATCATCATGCGCAATACACAACACACAACGCACAATGGTCTGGAACAGGGAGTGGAGGTAATCAACCGCACGGATAGCAACTACTATGAGGTAGTGGAGCAGATTGCAGACAGCCTGATTCATTTCCTGCAACTCCCGCCCGAGCAAGTAGCGGAAGCCCGCAAAGCCGCTGCGGCTATCGCCCACAAGGCGGAATGGCGTTTCTTCTTTAAGTATTATCGCCAAGCATACGCCATTGCTCTCAAGAAAACCGCAAAACGATAGGGATTATTCGTCCAAGACGCCAAGAATATCTCTGTATTCAAAACCACGCTGAAGAAGAAAACGTATCTGCTGTTCGCGAGATGCGTTTTTTTTCTGTTTCAGCACCTCACGCAATATACGATTATACTCGGTTTCATCAATGTTTTCTATAGCCGCTGATATACATTCTTTAGGCAGATTGTGCATATAGAGCATAGTGCGAATTTTTACTTTGCCCCAATGCTGGTAGAGCAATTTGTCGTGTACATAAGCACGGCAATAGCGTTCATCGTTCAGGTAGTTGTTCTCATAGAGTACGCCTATAATCGCTTCAACCGTGGCGGTATCTCCGCCCCAATCGGTGATTTTCTTCTGTACCTCATCGGCGCAATGCTCCGAACGGGCACAATACGCCTCGGCTTTCAGACGCAATTCTTCCGTTGAATACGATGGTTTATTGTATTTTCCCAGAAACGATACGCGGTTTGCCATAGATGTCATTGATTAGGTGAATATCCGTATAGCCAAGGATACGGAGCAATGCCATCGTCTCCTGGCTATAGGCTTCGTTTATCTCAAAGAATAGAAGCGGTGCCTTGCGCAACGACGCAATACGGCGATAGAAGAGCAACGGATCATTGTCCGGAACAAAGAGTGCCGAGGCTGGTTCATAGTCCAACACATTGCGCTCCATGGTCTCTTTCTCTTGCTCGCAGATATAGGGCGGATTGCTCACAATGATGTCAAAACAACCGATTTCATCGGACAAAATATCCTTTCTAAAGAATTGTACTTCCGCCCGATTATGCTCTGCATTGTGCTTTGCCACCGTCAGAGCCTCTTCGCTGATATCCGCTCCATATACCTCCCAATGGGGGCGTGCTTTCTTCAGCGCAATGGCTATACACCCGCTTCCGGTACCTATGTCCAATACCTGCAATGGCCGACTGGCAATATCCTGTGTACTATGCAGCAGAAACTCCACCAACTCTGCCGTCTCCGGGCGGGGAATAAGGGTAGCGGGCGTAACCGACAAATCCAATCCGTTCCAGAGTGTATGCCCGAAAATATACTGTATCGGTTCCTTTTGCCGCAAGCGGGATAAAATAATTTCGAGGTTTGGAATTATTTTCGTATCTTTGCAGCCACAAAGCAGTTGCGTACGCGACATACCGGTCGCCTCCTCGGCAATCCACCATGCCATATCCCTGCATTCCGGTTCGGGGTACAGGTCAGCCAACTGCGAAGCGATATATCGGACAAGGTCGTTCATGCCGCAAAGTTACACAAAAAAGATGGATTATACAAACTATATAGCCCGCTGTATTGAATTAGCCCGACTGGGCGAATACTATGTAGCCCCCAACCCCATGGTGGGGGCGGTATTGGTGCGCAATAGTGATGAGACCATCATTGGCGAAGGTTGGCACCGGCAGTTCGGTCAAGCCCATGCAGAAGTAAACTGCTTTGCCGACGCAGAGCGCAAAAATACGGTCATCAATTACAAAGACTGCACATTGTTTGTCAGTCTGGAACCTTGCAGCCATTACGGGAAAACACCGCCTTGCGCCAAACTGATTATAGAGAAGGGCGTCGGACGTGTCGTAGTCGGGATGCAGGACCCCAACCCGCAAGTATCCGGACGCGGCATAGAGATGTTGCGCGAGGCGGGCATAGAGGTAGTAGTCGGTATTCTGCAAAAAGAGTGCCGACTACTGAACAAACGTTTCCTTTGTCTGCAAGAGAAAAAACGCCCTTATGTAACGCTCAAATGGGCGCAGACTGCTGATGGATACGTAGATAATTGCCGATCAAGTCGGAAAGATGGCGATGCGCTGGTCATCTCCACTCCGCTCACCAAACAAATAGTACACCGTATGCGAGCGGAAAATATGGCTATTATGGTGGGTACTCGTACGGCATTGCTGGATAACCCGCGCCTGCTGACCACCCGTTGGAGCGGCAGAAACCCGATCCGCATCACTATGGACCGACATCACATATTACCTGCCGACAGCCGTATTCTTGACAATGAAAGCGAGACTATTGTTTATCGAGAGCAGACCGATTGGACATATATCCTGCAGGATTTGGCATCACGCGGCATACACTCGGTATTGGTGGAAGGCGGACCTACACTGCTGCGGACTATCATGGAGAGCGGACTATACGACGAGATACACGTGGAAGTGGCACCTATATACATCGGGAAAGGTGTAGCCGCCCCCGACATTGTTCTGCCCGCTACCTGCGAGCGAATTGACGGGCATACACTATATATGATTTGTCATAACGATTAGGAGAGACACTATGAAGAAGTATGTTTTTTATATCATTTTAGGTATTAGCACCGCCTTGTCCGGGTGCAATGGATTTCATCACAAGCACCAGTTGGGTACAGCGGTAGAACTGAACGGACATCTGTTATATTGGGAGACCTTGGATTCGCTTACTGCAGGTCTGGCGGCGGAAGACAGCGCAAAGGTAGCAAGCACATATATCCGTCAATGGGCGACCGACATACTGGAGTACGACAAAGCCAAAGATATGGATCATAATGAGATTGAGGCTTTGGTGGAGGATTACCGCCGTTCTCTATACGTACACGCCTACGAAACACGATTGGTGGAACATCGTATGCCCACCCAAGTGGCAGATACATTGGTGGAACAAATCTACCAAGCGCATACCGGACAATTTATACTCAAAGAGGGCATTCTTAAGGGGCTTCTGCTGGTGGTTCCGCAAAATGCGCCGCACCTGAAACGCCTTCGCCAATGGCTCACCAATCCCGATGAGAACATAGAGGATATTGAGAAATATGCATATCGCTATGCCACAGGGTATGAGTTGTTTACCGACCAATGGCGGACAGCACAGCAGGTACTGCTGCACATTCCGTTTGAGAAAGACGAACTGAACAGTCTGTTGAAACAGAAGACACAAATTGAGGTAACCGATTCCACTTCGCTGTATATCCTGCGAATCACCGAGAAACACATAGCGGGAGAACCGATGCCGATAGACTATGCCCGCCCCGAGATAGAAAAGAAAGTATTGAGCCTGCGGCAGGTGGATTTTCTGAAAGAGGAACGAAAACGCCTGTACGATGATGCGGTACTATTCAAGAAAATACAATTCTACGAAAAGGATTGAGGCAAAGACCTCAATCCTTTTTCTTTTGCAATGTCTCCACACGGAGTATATCATTTTCCACACGGAACGCCACTGTCCAACTGGCATAATCGAGATGATAGACACGTATGGGGTCGTGCTGGTAAGCGGGACGAGGGTCTTGGGAGAGTATCTCCTGCAGGGCCTGCCACGGACAGCCCTGTGCCAAAGCAGACTCCAACACACCTGTGGAAACATCCACCGCCAGATGATAGTTGCGTGTGGTCTGGCCGAAACCGTTACGCGCCTCGGGGTGGGCATCGGAATAAGACAAGTAAGGCTTGATATCGTATATAGGCGTGCCATCCAACAGGTCCGCCCCACTAACCACCAATACCAGCCCGTCCCGCGTGGTATCCTCTATGCGCAGAAGCCGCACGCTGCTCAGTCCCAACGCATTCGGACGGAAAGGGGAACGTGTAGCAAAAACCCCCATACGGACATTTCCGCCCAAGCGCGGCGGACGCACAGTGGGAGACCAGTCGGGAGTCTCTCCAATGCCCGTTGCTGATTGAGCATTGTGTATGGCGCAACGGCTAAATCCCCATATCAGCCACAGGTGGGAATAGCCCTCTATGCCGCGCAGGGCTTCGCGTACACGGAAATCCGGCTCAAAAACGATACGGGTCTCTATGCACGACTCCTCGCGGGACTGACGCGGGATACCGAATTTATCCGTAAAGCCATTGCGGGCGATGGCGACAGGCGTAATGTTCATACTATATCTGTTATCTTGCTATCCACAGGGTATCCTCAGGGTATCCACAGGGAAAACATCTATTCTGCAAAGGTAAATCTTTTCCCGCACATAGCCAAATCATATAATGAAAATGGATAATTTGCACCCCAAAAGTGCAGATTTTCAAGAAAAATGCATTTTTTAGTGCAAACTTTTGCAATATCAGCAAAAAAGAGGCTGCCCGAAAGGGTAGCCTCTTTTGGTTGCATATAGCAGTCGGGATTATTCTGCTGCTTTGCCATCGGAGCCGAGCACGTTGATAATCTTGTGCTTGTAGAGTTGCTCCATCAGGTCGCGTGCAGGACCACAGTACTTACGCGGGTCGAACTCAGCGGGTTTCTCCCAGAATACCTTACGCACAGCAGCGGTGAATGCCAGACGGCTGTCGGAGTCGATATTGATTTTGCAAACGGCACTCTTGGCAGCCTTGCGGAGTTGTTCCTCAGGAATACCTACGGCAGCCTCGAGTTTTCCTCCGTATTTGTTAATCATATCCACATATTCTTGGGGTACGCTGGACGAACCATGGAGAACGATTGGGAAGCCTGGCAGTTTCTCCATAACGGCATCAAGCACATCGAAAGCCAATGGAGGAGGTACAAGGCGACCGGTCTGCGGATCAACGGTGCACTGCTCGGGTTTGAACTTGTAAGCACCGTGGCTGGTACCGATAGAGATAGCGAGAGAGTCGCAGCCCGTGCGGGTTGAGAAGTCGATTACCTCTTCGGGTTTGGTGTAGTGGCTCTCCTCGGAAGCAACCTCGTCTTCCACACCGGCGAGTACACCAAGTTCTGCCTCGACGGTAACATCGAACTGGTGAGCATAGTCTACGACTTTGCGGGTAAGGGCGATATTCTCCTCGTAGGGGAGAGCGGAACCGTCGATCATCACACTCGAGAAACCGAAGTCAACGCAACTCTTGCAGAGTTCGAAACTATCTCCGTGGTCGAGGTGAAGCACGATCTGCGGGTGCTCCCAACCGAGTTCCTTGGCATATTCCACTGCGCCTTGTGCCATATAGCGGAGCAGGGTTTGGTTTGCGTAGTTGCGTGCGCCTTTGGATACCTGGAGGATAACGGGGCTCTTGGTCTCAGCCGAAGCCTTGATGATAGCCTGGAGTTGCTCCATGTTGTTGAAATTGAAGGCAGGAATAGCATATCCGCCCTTGATGGCCTTGGCGAACATATCACGGGTGTTCACCAGACCCAATTCTTTGTAACTTACCATAATTGTTAAATGTTTAGTTATGTGTTGTAAATTTATTTCTTAACTCTCTTGCTTGCACAAATAAAGTAGATTATCAACGCCACGTATGCCACCAGTCCCACAATGGCTGCGCCGTTGGACGCCGCCCAACTTGTCAGGTAGCACTCTGCGCCGCAGAACTTGATGACCGCCGAGACAACGCCCATCAGTGCACCGCCGGCGATGAAGCCGCTGGCGATAAGGGTACCTCTGTCCTGACGCTGTTGTGCCAGTTCATCGGCTTGCTCACCGTCTTTTGCACGCTTACGACCTACCAACCACGAGATAGCGCCGCCCACGAGAAGCGGAGTATTGAGGCTCAAGGGGATGAACATACCGAGGGCGAATGCCAATACGGGTACGCCCATAAAATTGAGCACCAATGCCAGTATCGCGCCTGCCAAATAGAGCATCCACGGTGCGCCTTGTCCGGACATCAGCGGCTCTATCACCGCTGCCATCGCATTGGCTTGGGGAGCCACAAGCGCATTGTCGCCCGTAAAACCATAAGTTTTGTTGAGGATAATCATCACGCCGCCCACGGTAGCCGCCGAAACGAGTGTACCGAGGAACTTCCATGTCTCCTGTTTGCGGGGGGTGGTACCAATCCAGTACCCGATCTTCAGGTCGGTGATGAAACCGCCTGCCATCGACAATGCCGTGCATACGACGCCGCCAATCACCATTGCGCCGACCATTCCGCTCGATCCCTTCATACCGATAGCCACAAAGATGACAGAAGCGATGATGAGGGTCATTAGTGTCATACCGCTCACGGGGTTGCTACCCACGATAGCAATAGCGTTGGCCGCCACAGTGGTAAACAGGAAGGCTATTACCGCCACAACGAGAAATGCTACCAAAGCCTGCCAGAAATTATGCAGCACGCCTAACCAGAAGAAAACCAATGTTATCAGGAGTGCGACGATGATTGCCAACACAATAAATTTCATACTCAGGTCTTTCTCTGTGCGCAGGGAGGCTTGTGCTACGGCTTTGCCCTTTCCCCCCAACTCTTTGCCTGCCAGACCGATGGCCGATTTGATAACTCCCCAACTCTTCACGATACCGATCATACCTGCCATAGCGATAGCCCCAATACCGATGTTGCGGCCATAGTCGGTAAAGAGCAACTGCGGGTCCACGCTCTCCATCCCGGGAACGCTGCCGAGCAGCGGCAGCAACACCCACCATACAAAGAACGAACCCGCACAGATGACAGCGGCATACTTCAGTCCGATGATATAGCCCAACCCGAGTACGGCGGCACTGGTGTTGATCGAAAAAACGAGTTTGAACTTGCCGGCCAACATCTCTCCCCAAGCGGTCATACGACTGGAGAGACTCTCTGTCCAAAGTCCGAAGGTGGAAACCACAAAGTCGTACAGACCGCCTATACCTGCCGCCCATACCAGGGGTTTTGCCTGACTGCCC